>Ga0315322_10000401_pt1 | contig 32209 bp, 29 predicted proteins | sample M110021515metaG_FD_203461 | JGI IMG/M metagenome (GOLD analysis project Ga0315322, IMG submission 203461) | Ammonia-oxidizing marine archaeal communities from Monterey Bay, California, United States - M1 100m 21515 | ecosystem: Environmental > Aquatic > Marine > Intertidal zone | place: USA...
CCCTCCGACCTGGGCTGGGACCGAGTCACGATGCGGAAATACCCATCCGCCAGTGCAGTCGTTGAGATGGGTGCGAGCGATGAGTATCGAGCGGCGTTACCCAATCGTGCCGAAGCAATCGAAGATTCTGTGGTGTATGCGTTTGGAGGAAATCGGATGCGCAATGTCCCGTTGTCTGATTCTCCCGACACAATCTACATGCTCAACCTGCTTCGGTTCAATGGCGACGGTGGTGTCGCTGGCTATGGGGATTACGGCTCATCAGTCGGTCCACTTATACAAGGCGCCAACGGCGGAGTGGTGATGAGCGCGACAGGTATCACACCAATAATCTCAAATCAGGAAATCGACCGCATGATTCTGGTCGCCTATCCTTCACATGAAGCGTTCCTCTCTATGCTGCGGAGTGATGCCTATCGTACGATCTCTAGCAAGCGGACAAACTCGATCGAGCTTGGATTGAACTTTCCGTTTTCGGATCGCAAATAATTAACAATTACGAATCTCGGGACACCAAGCCTTTAGGGCCGTCTATTGCGGCCCGGAATATTTTGGATTTTCATTCTAGCCACTTGGCGCACTCAATGGAGCGCAAGGCCAGAATCACGTAACCATTGAAGGCGCCGGACACTTTCTGCAGGAGCAGAAGGGCGAGGAACTTGCCAGGGTTATTGCTGACTTTATGCGAGCCAACCCTAAATAGATTGCCAATCAATAGTCGAATTCCTTGAGACTTTTTAGTCATAGTGGTGAGACTAGAACAATAATAACGGAGAAAGAAAATGAACCTGCGAGCTTTAACGTTGAGCAGTGCCTTATTACTCGCTACTTACGTCAGCGAAGTTGAAGCACAATCAGTTGATGACGCTGGCAACAGCGCCACACGCCCGACAGGGTCACCAAGTCTTCAGCAAGGTCTGCTAACAATTCCAAACGATATTTTCAGCGCACTGCCGGAAAAGAACGCCACGCGAACGGCGTTTTTTGGCGACTTGCATGTTCACACTACCTATTCGCTCGATGCATTCAACGTTGGCACTATGGCGACACCTTATGATGCTTATCGTTATGCCTCGGGCGATACCATCAAGCACCCGGCTGGTTTCGATATGACATTGCGCGTACCCCTGGATTTTTATGCGGTCACAGATCACGCCATGTACATGGGTATGTTGTTTGAGGGGGCAGACCCTAGTACTGAGTTAGCCAGAATTATGAATTCAGACTACTTGGAGAGTTTCAATGCACCGGAAAATCTAGTACCTGAACGCGCCGGAGGGGTATTGGGTAGGTTTATCGGTGATGTCAGACGCTTTCTCGGCGATGGGACTCTTAGTCAAGACATGGTACATGACGTCCTCCATGATGCTTGGAAAGATACTGTTGCCGCTGCTGAACAATATAACAAGCCAGGTGAGTTCACGACCTTTGTTGCTTATGAGTACACCACTTTCGCAGACGACCGCGGAAATTTGCATCGAAACGTTATCTTTCAAGACGCCGATAAACTTCCCGCAGTGCCTTTCTCTTCATTGCACAGCCGAAATCCAGAAGACTTATGGGATTGGATGGATGGCTTGCGCGATGAGGGAATTGAATCCCTAGCCATTCCTCACAATTCAAACGGTTCCAACGGCCAGATGTTCAAGCTGGTGGATTGGGCAGGCAATCCCCTCGATGATGCTTATTCTTCTCAGCGTATTCGTAATGAACCGCTTATCGAAATCACACAAATTAAAGGCACTTCGGAAACGCACCCCTTGTTATCGGACAATGATGAATGGGCCGGGTTTGAAATAATGCCTTATCTCGTCGGAAACACTAGACCGTCCGAACCCTCTGGCAGCTATGCGCGAGAAGCGCTATTAAACGGCTTGTCGTTCGAAGACCAGGGAATGAAGAATCCTTTTGACTTCGGTTTTGTGGGTGCTTCTGATACCCACACGGCTGCCATTGGTGATGACGAATCTGATTTCTATGGCAAGCTAGGACTGGCGGATGCAACACCTCAACAGACTGGAGCAGTACCGCTGAGTGCTGAAGAAGCGGAGCGTCGTCTCGCAAACAGACCAAATTCTGTTAAGGAATTTGATGCCGGTGTTTACGCCAATGGATCAGATATAACCTTTGGCGCATCGGGAATTACCGGCGTCTGGGCGGAAGACAATACCCGAGAATCTATCTACAACGCGTTTCGACGTAAGGAAACTTTTGCCACCACTGGCACGCGTATCAAGGTTCGCTTTTTTGGTGGATATGACTTCACCGATGAAACGCTTACAGCACCTAACATGCTAGAGACTGCATATTCTGACGGTGTATCCATGGGTTCAGATTTGTTGCCCAACGGCGATTCGGCCCCGCGCTTTATTGTCTGGGCCACACAAGATGCTCTAAGCGCCCCATTGCAAAGGCTGCAAATCATCAAAGGCTGGACCGTTGATGGTGAGCCCCATGAACAAGTGTTTGATGTAGCTTGTTCAGATGGCCTTGCTGTCGATCCGCAATCTCATCGTTGCGGTGACAATGGTGCGCAGGTAAATCTTGAAGACTGCTCGATTTCTACGGACGTTGGAGCGGCTGAGTTAAAAACAGTATGGGTTGACCCTGACTTCGATCCTTCTGTCCGGGCATTCTACTACGTGCGTGTACTGGAAAACCCAACTTGCCGATGGTCAACCTGGGATGCGATCAACGAAGGCTATGAACCGCGACCAGATTTTCCAGCGACCATTCAGGAGCGTGCCTATACCTCACCCATATGGTTTCGACCTAGCACGGGCTAATTATGAAACTCTTGAAGAGCCACGTGTTCTGGTTTGTGGTTTTGGCATAGTCGATTTTGTCATTGACGAGCAAGACACCGAGCACTGTGGCCAAGTAAAAAGCCAGACTGTAATGACATGTCAGTGACTTGTCTGTCAGCACCTAGTCTGAAAAGAGTTACCGTGGTCGACACTAGGCAGCGTTTCCATTGCGAGCGCATTATTAACGCAACTCTGAAGACAGCACTGAAGGAGCTTTCCGATGACAAAAAATATTTTAAAACTTGCCCTATTGTCCCTGCTGCTAACCCTATAACAGGACTTGTCCAATATTAAGGATCTATGAAAATAAACATGAAGTTACTATTAGTAATCACTTTACTTGGCTTTCCTATTGCTGCAAGTACTCAAGAATCGCAATCTGGCACACGCATTCTGTCTATCTATCACGGTCTTGATCCCATACCTGCCAGGGCAATGGCTTTATGTGGCCTAGCACCCGTTGCAGGTCAAGACGGTATGCCGGTAACATTTTCTGTGCAGATAAATAATGAATCAGTCTTGCCAACAGCATTTGCGGTTGAAACCAGCTCTGGAGACGTTGTCACTCCCTTGTGTGCAACCTTGCGGCCTGCGATTGAGCCACTCGAGCAACGTACAGTGCTTCTTATAGGAGCATTTAGCCCTGAAGATTCGATACCGGTAGCTGTAGAGGTTCTACAACAACTCGAGGATGTCGACGGTAACTCGCTGGTAGGTTTGAAAGGTGAGACTGTGACTGCCCTTGCAGCCGGGCCCAGCCTTGTCCTAGCCGAGCTGCTTGCCCCTAGTGCAGAAGGAATAGAAGGTGAATGTTCTGAAGAAGCGAAACAAGCTGTGCTGCTTACCTGGGAAGGCGGGGTTACCGGTCCCCAGGGTGCCAATCTTGCTGAGGCCCAGCGAACAGCGATGTCCGTGCTGCTAGAAAACGGTGACCGCGCGATTCCGCTTTCCCTCGGTGATGACGATCCAGATAATCATGTCATCGCTTGTATGGCTGAATCCAGCCCCGCCGTTTCTGTCAGTGTCGATGCAGGTTTCTTTCATGATCCAGGTGATGATGCTAACCCTCAGACTGCTGTGGAGGTTATCTCCAGAATGATGCCGTGACTTGTCAGCCAGCTCCTAGCCTGAAAAGAGTTACCGTGGTCAACAATAGGCAGCGTTTCCATTGCGAGCGCATTATTAACGCAACTTTTAAGACAGCACTGGTATAGCGACCGTTACTCAGGATGATTTCAGAAACACCTATCAACTTACGACGCTTACCCTTGGGAGCCTCTGACCCCATTTATTAAAATGTGTGTAACTGTTCACAAATCAAGTTACGATTTCCTGGAGTCTTCTAGAAACTGAATCTTGAGGCTTAAACAATAATAAAGGAGACAGCAAATGAACCTGCGAACCTTAACTTTGAGCAGTGCCTTATTACTTTCTACTTACATCAGCGTAGCTGATGCACAATCAGTTGATGCCGCTGGCGACGGTGCCGCACGCCCGACAGGGTCACCAAGTCTTCAGCAAGGTTTGCTAACAATTCCAAACGACATTTTCACTGCACTCCCGGAAAAGAATGCCACGCGAACCGCGTATTTTGGCGACTTGCATGTTCACACCACTTATTCCTTCGATGCTTTTGCCTTTGGCACTTTGGCGACACCTTATGATGCCTATCGATATGCATTAGGCGATACTATCCAGCACCCGGCTGGTTTCGATATGACATTACGCGTACCCCTGGATTTTTATGCGGTCACCGACCACGCCATGTATATGGGTGTGTCGCGTCAAACAGCAGACCCAAGTACTGAAATAGCCAGAATTATGGAATTAGACTACATGGAGAATCTCAATGCTCCGGAAAATCTAATTTCTGGTCTCTCGCCGAACCGAACCAGGGCATTCAGCTCTTTTCTCGGTGATGCCGCACGTTTGATTAGAGATGGAACTCTTAGTCAAGATTTGGTCCATGACATCACTCGCGATGCCTGGAAGGATACTGTTGCCGCCGCTGAGCAATATAACAATCCAGGTGAGTTCACGACCTTTGTTGCCTATGAGTACACCACCTCGTCAGACGACCGCGGAAATTTGCATCGCAACGTTATCTTTCGCGATGCCGACAAATTGCCCGCAGTGCCTTTCTCTCGAGTGCATAGTAGAAATCCTGAAGATTTATGGGACTGGATGGATGGCTTGCGCGATGAGGGAATTGAATCACTAGCTATTCCGCATAATTCGAACGGTTCCAACGGCCAGATGTTCAAGCTGGTGGATTGGGCTGGCAATCCTCTGGATGACGCTTACTCTTCTCAGCGCATTCGTAATGAACCGCTTATCGAAATAACACAAATTAAAGGGACATCGGAAACCCACCCATTGTTATCGGACAATGATGAATGGGCCGGTTTCGAAATTATGCCTTATCGCATCGCTACTACCTTGTATTCCGAACCTTCCGGCAGCTATGCGCGAGAAGCATTATTAAATGGATTGTCGTTCGAAGACCAGGGCATGGAGAATCCTTTTGAGTTCGGTTTTGTAGGTGCTTCTGATACTCACATGGCAGCTATTGGCGATGACGAATCTGACTGGTATGGAAAGACTGGGCTGCGTGATGCCACACCTCAACTGACTGGGGCCGCTCCCTTGAGTGCCGAAGAAGGAGCGCGCAGACTTGAGAATAGACCGGATTCTGTTAAGGAATTTGATGCCGGTGTTTACAACACCGGGGGAACTATTACCTGGGGAGCTTCGGGAATTACCGGCGTCTGGGCGGAAGACAATACCCGAGAGTCTATCTATAACGCTTTCCGACGCAAGGAAACTTTTGCTACCACCGGCACGCGCATCAAAGTTCGCTTTTTTGGCGGTTACGACTTCACCGATGAAACGCTTGCAGCACCCGATATGCTCGAGACTGCCTATAGTGAGGGTGTATCCATGGGTTCAGATTTGCTGCCTGATGGCGACAGGGCCCCGCGCTTTATCGCCTGGGCTACTCAGGATGCTTTAAGCGCGCCGCTACAAAGGCTGCAGATCATCAAAGGCTGGACCGTCGATGGTGAAGCTCATGAACAAGTATTTGATGTAGCCTGCTCGGATGGCCTTGCTGTTGATGCACAAACTCATCGTTGTGGCGACAATGGCGCACAGGTAAACCTCGAAGACTGCTCGATTTCGGCTAACGTCGGAGCCGCTGAGTTAAAAACCGTATGGGTTGATCCTGACTTTGATCCTTCAGTCCGGGCATTCTATTACGCACGTGTGCTGGAGAACCCAACTTGCCGATGGTCAACTTGGGATGCGCTAAAGGAAGGCTATGAACCGCGACCAGACTATCCAGCGACCATTCAGGAACGTGCCTATACATCACCCATATGGTTCCGACCTGGCGCAGGCTAATCATGAAACTTTTGAAGAGCCACCTGTTCTGGTTTGTGGTCCTGGGCGGTTTAATTTTTGTCATCGACGAGCAAACTTCCGATCCTCTCGATACCATAGTTGTGGATGCTGCGCTCGAGCGGCAGGTGGCGGCGCTGTGGGCTGCGCAGGTGCAGCGTGAACCCACCGAGGCAGAGATAGCCAGCCTCGTCGATGATTGGGTCGCCGAAGAGATCTGGCGTCGTGAATCCATTCGTCTCAGCCTGGACGAAGAAGATGAAGTCATTCGCCGGCGCATGATTCAGAAAATGCAATTTATTGCAGAGCAAGAAGCCGAACTCGCACCGACTGAAGAAGAACTACGGGCCTTTTATGAGGCGAATCACGAGAGATACGAAGTGCTCCCTAGTATTTCCTTCGAGCAACTCCAATTCCAATCTCGCGACGCGGCAACCGGCGCACTCAGTGCGGGAGAGTCGATTGCCGACCTGGCGCAACCCTCGATGCAGAGCCGAATGAATGCCCGCCAATCCTCACTGCAAGTCATCAGCACATTCGGCCCCGAATTTACGCGATCACTCAATAGCTTCGATGTGGCTTCGAATTGGCAAGGTCCCATACAAAGCACTTTTGGCTGGCACCTGGTGAAGGTGCTTGAGAAAAATTCCGCTTCCGTTGCGCCATTTTTAGATATTCGCGCAACAGTCCTCGGCGACTACACCTACGAATCACGAGTTCAGGCACAAGCAGACTTCATCGAACAAGTCCGGCCGAACTATGACATCGTTCGCAAAGAAGAATAAGAAGAAAAATAGATAGATGATCAGTAAGTGGTTCATAAAATTTAGCGGCCTGATTGCCATTCTCTGGCTCTTTGCCAGTCAATGTTTCGCCCATGAGATGCGCCCGGCATTTGTACAATTGGTTGAAACAGAAGAGGGAGCCTCAGCCGAAATGAGAGTCTCAGTGACGCTTCGCCAACCCCTTGTGCCCGGATTCCGTCCAGACTTAGCCTTGGACCTTGGAGATTGTCGTCTTGGCGCTGAAATTATCAGCCAGCGCCAAGAAGGCACCTTGATTCAAAGCTGGCAGGAATACTGTGATCAAGCACTCTCGCAATCCACGCTAGCTATTCGCAACCTGTATCCCGGTGTCAGTGAGGTGCTAGTGAGCATCACGCACCTTGATGGCAGCGTGCAACGCTTTGTTGTTAGGCCAGACAACCCGGTTGTGAATTTAGGTGAGGCCGACTCTCCTCTACTTCCAGCCTATCTTGAGCTGGGTATAGAGCACTTGCTGGCGGGACTCGACCACGTCTTATTCGTCATAGCGTTAATGGTATTGATTAAGGACAGATGGCGACTTATAGCAACTGTTACCGCCTTTACAGTTGCTCATTCTATAACGCTGGCACTTTCTACCTTCGAGATTGTGCAGATTTCTCAATCCGCGGTAGAGGCGTTGATCGCGCTGAGCCTGCTTTTCATGGCAGTTGAGATGTTGAGCAAAACTCCCTCTATAACGTCAAACTATCCCTGGGCAATTGCTTTCGGGTTTGGCCTTGTACATGGGTTAGGATTCGCTGGTGTACTTCGTGAAGTTGGTTTGCCAGATGATGCTGCACTTTGGGCTTTGTTGTTGTTTAACGTTGGCCTGGAGATAGGACAATTGATGGTAGTCGTTGCGTGCCTTTTCTTGGGTTTCCTAATTCGTTATTGGCAGCCAAAAATAGCTGTTGCGCCAGACCTTAGTCTGAGCAATTTGCTGCCTGCCTACTTCATTGGCCCAATCTCCGTTTGGTGGCTTCTTCAAAGACTGCCCATTCTCAGTTAGCGAATCAGCTTACATCTCGTGCGGACTAAGGCAAGTAAACAGCGAGACGGAGGTGACATGTCAGTGACTTGTCTGCCCGCGACTAGCCTGAAAAGAGTTACTCTCGATCAACATAACCAGCGGTCGCATGACTGGTGAATTATTAACACAACTCTGAAGGAATTTTTCGATGACAAAAAATATTTTTAAACTTGCTCTACTATCACTGCTGCTAACCAGTAGCGGAGTTTTCGCAGCTGACAATTCGGCAGTTCTGGGTCAATGGGATCTCAGCCTGAATCTTCAGGGGAACGAAATCCCGGTCAAGCTCACAATAACTGAAGATGCCGATGGGCTGGGCGGAACCTGGGCTGGCCCGCAAGCTACTAACGTATTGTCTGACGTTAGTTTAGCCGGAGACACTCTATCATTTTCTATGCAAACACAGCAGGGATCACTAGAGGTATCATTCGAGTTGGAAGGCGATACGCTTAGCGGTGGCCTATCTACACCGCAAGGGAACTTGCCGATTGTTGGCAAGAAGTCTGCTTAAATAAAGCGATGAATCAGCGGATGATTGACAATGGCGACATCCCAGTCGGCACGACGGTTTGTAATGGCGTAAACAATCCATCGTTGAAAGCAGGTAATCAATAAAATGTCGGAGCCGAACGTGTTAAGCAGAAAATATGAACAGCCAAGCCATGATCTGGCATTTTCGGAGAGCCCATGACCCATCGCAGACAGTTTCTGAAGTATCTGGCAGCCAGTCCCTTGTTAACGAATTACAGTGCATTCGCCCAGGAAGTAGAAGAAACTCTTGGCGAGCGACTGACCGATCCCAGCGATGTCATCAATGTGTTTGAAATGGAAGCTCTGGCCAGGGAACGCATTCCTCCAGCCCACTTTGGCTATCTGGCAACAGGGGTGGACAGTGATGAAACCCTGCAGGCAAATCGGGACGGATTTAGCCGATTCCAGATCAAGCCACGGCGACTCGTTGATGTAAGTGAAGTTGATACATCGGTCAATGTGCTTGGTGTTCAGGCAGATTCACCAATCTTCCTCTGCCCGGTGGGCTCCCAGGGAGCCTATCATTCGGACGCTGAACTGGGCACAGCCCGAGCGGCGGCTGCGAAAGGTCATCACATGATTCTCTCCACCCAATCTTCAACTCGCATAGAAGACGTAGCAGAAGCACGGGGAGCACCTATCTGGCATCAACTGTATTCCACTGATCGTTGGGACAACACCGTTTTGATGTTACAGCGGGCAGAAGCCGCAGGCGCCACCGCTGTTTGTCTTACTATTGATTTACCAGGTCGCCGCAACACTGAAACCCAGTCGAGACTATTTCGGGAAGATGATCGAAATTGTTTAGACTGTCATCGCGGGCAGGCCAAACCAATGTTTGAAGGTCTCGACATGCGCGGTGCGCGACTTACTGATCCGTCCCTGACCTGGGATGTTATTGGTCGCATGAAACAGGTCACTGACATGAATGTCATTATCAAAGGCATCGAAGTCGCAGAAGATGCGGCACTTGCTGTGGAGTATGGCGCCGACGGAATCATCGTTTCCAATCATGGCGGTCGCGCCGTGGAAACTGGTCGCGGCACCATCGAATGTTTGCCGGAAGTTGTTGCAGCAGTAAGTGGACGCATTCCGGTTATTGTCGACGGCGGGTTTCGCCGTGGCACCGATGTATTTAAGGCATTGGCACTAGGAGCATCTGCTGTTGGATTCGGAAGGCCCTATTGCTTCGGACTGGGCGCATTCGGACAGGCTGGTGTCGAACGGGTACTTGATTTGGTAAACCGTGAATTAGTGATCGCAATGCGAGGCAGCGGCACCACAAGTGTCAATGCCATCACTTCCGACTATGTGCATGACAATGGCTACCGCGTCTAGGGATTAACCATGAATGCAATCCGCAAAATTTTCATGTGGCTGACAGCAGGAGTGGCAGCGGCACTGCTACATAGTGCGGCAACAGCCCAGTCCCCTCTCGCCAATGTCGACCTGACCATCACTCATGTTGCAGGCAATGTTTATATGATTCAGCGTCCGGGCGGCGGCGGTAATATTGGTGCGCAAATTGGTCCCGATGGAGTCTTGCTGGTTGACTCCCTGTTTGACCCAATGACCGACGCCTTGCTTGCTGCTGTGCGCGAAGTTACCGAGGAAGACATCAAATACCTTATCAACACACATATTCATGTCGATCATGTAGGTGGCAATGCAAACCTCGCTGAGATGGGTGTAGTGATCTTCTCTCACGAAAACACCAGATTGCGCTTCTTCGATGACCAGGCTCGCGTTCCCAGAAATGGCGGTAGCTTTATGCCGTCCCAACCGGCTGTGGCGAGACCTCTTATCACATTCGATGACTCGATGAACTTCCATATGAATGGCGAGGATGTTTACGTTTTTTATGTGCCGCCTGCCCATACAGATGGCGATGTGTTTGTCTACTTCCCCGAGTCTGATGTGATGCATCTGGGCGATGTATTCCGAACCACAAGCTATCCGATTATCGATATCTATAATGGCGGTTCGCTGCGAGGCACAATCGCAGCACTGGACATGGCGATTGACCTGGCAACACCTGAAACCAAGGTCATTCCAGGACATGGTCTCGAGATTGTCGGCATAGACGCAGTGATCGAGTTTCGTGACATGATCCTCGATATTCAGGGTAAGGTTCTCGACATGATCCGCGAAGGAATGAAACTGGATGAAGTAATGGCTGCCAGGCCGACAGCCGAATACGATGAAGAATGGACGAATGATCCAGGTTGGGGGCCGAATGATTTCGTGCCAATCGTGTACTATCAGCTTGGCGGATCAGGTCGTCTGGCCGATCGCTAGTTGATCAAAAGGTAGCTTCCATATTCACATAACAGGATCCAGTTATGACTTCGATTAAAGGGCTTATTTGCCTACTTTTCACTCTGCTTTGCTCGCAGTCGCTCGCGCAAGACGATGACTTTGTCTTCTATTCGGACCTGGCGAGGGACTGGTATGAGAGTGGCGATTATTTTGAATGGACATCAACTACAGAAGACAACAACGCCAAGAAGGTCAATGTTTTCTACAGAACCTGGGGCGACGAGACCAAGCCGAAACTGCTATTGATCCACGGCTTCCCGAATTCCAGTTTCGACTATTACAAGATGATCCCTTTTCTGGAAGACGAGTACCATATCGCCGCGCTGGATTTTCCGGGTTCCGGTTTCTCAGATAAACCGCTTGATGGTTACAACTATATGTTGGCGGAGAATGCAGAGATCGTTGACTATTTCGTCCGCGAAGTGGTGGGTTTTGAAGACTTCGCGCTCTATACCCATGACCGAGGTGTGAGTATCGGCCTGGCGTTTCTCGGCAATTACCTGGACAACCCAAACCCAGGCTACAAGGTTAATTACCACTTTCTATCAAACAGTGGCATGTTCCTGCCGCTCGCCAATCTATCGCCCGGCCAATTGAGAATGCTCGATACCGCTACCGCCGACCAAATGCTTGCTTCCCGTGCGGAGCAGCCACGGCGCACCGAAGGAGAGCCGGAATCGCTTGCCTATTCCGATATCTTCGCATTCAACCAGGGTACTGTTTCCTTGATCTATGTTGGTCGCTACCTCTTAGAGCGCCAGGCTAACGAAGTGCGCTGGCTGGAGAACTTGCCGCGTAGCTCGATTCCCGTGGCTTATCTATGGGGGCTGGCCGATAACGTGAATCCAGTTCGAATTGCTCATCATGTCTGGGATACCTATTTAAATGATAGACAGGCGCAAAGTAGCTTCTGGGTCTTGCCTAACGCTGGACATTATCCGCAGCGTGACAACCCCGAAGAAGTAGCGAAGGTCATTCGGCTGGCGCTGACCGGTCAACTGCCCGAGCTCGAGTCCGAGAATGATTTTATGCGACGCTATGGATCAACTAGGGCCTTCGAGGATGCTGTCTTCATTGGGCACTCGAAGATTGAGGAACTGGATTTCCCTAGTTCTATCGAATACACCCCATCAGGCTATCGTGAAATAGACTAGCGTAATTAGTCATGGGGACACTCACAACTTAATCCAAACAACCGGGAAAATTGATAAGAACCTAACCCGCTTCTTAAGTTGTTAAGTTGTGAGTGTCCCCAAACACAGATGCCCAGCACTTTACTGGCGATGGCGGGCCATTACTATGTGTGTGCCAATATGAGAGGAGATAACTCGTCTAAGGTTTGTCATGTCAGAGTTTGAATTCATTAGCGTATTCGTATCCATCGTCTTGGCTTTCGCTATGGCGGAATTATTGATGAGTTGGGGCAGGCTCATCCGCGATCACGAAAGAGTTTATAAACCAAGCTTTTTCATTGGCTGGACTATCTGGCTACTGCTGTTGATGTGCTTTCATTACCTGGGCATCTGGGAATACCAAGCGGTAGATTTTGAACTTGTTGGTCAACTGGTGTTACTTTTACTGCCTCCAATTATTCTAGTGCTGCTGACTTTCGTGCTCGCGCCAGAGCGAACCGGAGGGAAGGCAATAGACCTGGAAGAGCATTACTTTTCTATTCGCCATTGGATGTTCAGCTTTGCCATCCTGTTTTTTGTAGCGGGAACTATTGCAGATATGATGCTGCCGGATTTCGGGGAGACCTGGATTAGCCGAATTAGTCTGCGCTTGATCATCGTAATCACTCTCGGGCTGCTGTTGGTTAGCAGGAATCGAACCCTGCATTATGGAGTGCTTGCATTCAATGTTGGGTGGTTGATACTTGGCAGTATTTTTCGGGAGGTCAGGGCGTTATAGCTACAAATCAAAGGGGTCAGAGTACTTTGATTTTAAAGTAGAGTAGAGAGTTCGGCTCGGGACGGAAGAATCCAAACAGGCCATCTGGCAGGTTACCTCGCGCGCCTGTTTGTCCCCAGCGGGCTTCGCGCTGGTGTGCTCGTTGCTAACTGCTTTGCAGTTGGTCGAACCACCGACACGAGTATTTTCAGTAGACTGTGTGACCGATTCTTTATTAGAATCAATGAGTTAAAACTGAGAAATCAGAGTGTGCTAAGAAGTGTGCTAAAAATAAGATGAATGAGCGGGCTCAAACTACTGTATTTTTGCTCTGGTCCCATTCCTTGATAGGTTTCTACGCCATTTTTTAAAAACAGATTGAATATAGCAGCTATATTTGTAATTTTTGTGGTGCAACAGCGTCTATGATTTATTAAGCCGGATTTTTCAATTGGAGCAAGAAATGACTGTCAATGCTGAAAACAAGATCGAGTCTTCAGATAGCAGGATTAAGCCGCATTCCGCGCTGGCCAAATTTGCTCACTGGGGATTTATTGCCGTTTATATCTATGCTGTCTTCAAGCAAGTAGATGAGGTTGAAGAGTTAGAAAACGTTGCCCTGCTGAGAGAGGAATTTATTCTGGCAAGTGTGTTTTTGGGACTCTTAATTGCCAGGTTCGTGTATATGCGATTAACGCGACCTACGGCATTGCCGCACGACACTCCGGCAAATATGATGCTGATGGCTCGTATCGTTCACTTTGGGCTATACGCCAGCATGGCCATGATTGCGATTACCGGGATTATCATCGGCAGCCTTTACTATGGAGGGGTAAAATCCGGTCTCGTGATGGACGCCGTCTTGCTACTGCACGAGATAATGTTCTGGACCAGTATTAACCTGATAGCCCTGCACATTGTTGCAGCCTTCTATCATCGTTATAAAGGAGATGGCATTTGGGAAGCCATGTTGCCGGATTGGAAATCACAATCACAACAGAACAAGAGTTCAGTTTGACAGCCGGCAAAGGAAGGCTAAAGGAAACACTTACAACTTAAGGCAGTGGAATGCGCGCGCGGTGGGTCGTTAAGGAGTTGGTGCCCAGGGGCGGAATCGAACCACCGACACGAGGATTTTCAGTCCTCTGCTCTACCGACTGAGCTACCTGGGCGCTAAGAGAGTCTTAACTTGTTCGTGCATCCTGCACATTTTGGCAATGCTCTGCATTGCTCCTCTGCTCATTCCAGCCAGCAGTCATAGATTGCTGTCGTTCCAACAAGCTGAAAGCTGACGCTTTCAAAAACGCTTGTTTCCACCCAACTGAGCTAGCTGGGCATTTTGAGCTGCTGTGCTCGGGAATCCTTTGTTAAAAGCCAAGATCTCTCTCGGTCACTTACTAACGTAAGCTCCCTCGCTCGATTTGGCTTTTGCCTCGTCTTCCTCTCGCTCGCGACGCTCAAAATCGATGCTTGAGTGTCACTTTGTGCGAGGCGCGTATTAAATAGAAATTGGGCTTTTTAGTCAAGGGCTAGGCTGTTGAAACGGCTAATCTACTCGCTCTCGGGCACATATCCTTCTGCCTGGTCGAAATCTTCGTTGCTGAGGTACTTGTCCATCTGCTCCTGCAGGTATTTGCGGTCGTCTGGGTTGATCATGCTTAGCTGCTTCTCATTGATCAACATGGTCTGCTGGGACTGCCAGTCATTCCAGGCTTGTTGAGAGACAGTTTCGTAGATCTCCTGCCCCTTGGAACCGGGGTAAGGGGGAACAGCCAGGCCGGGCAGCTCCTTATTATATTTCTTGCAATGCACCGAGCGGCTCATGGCGTTTCCTCAATTTTGGTGTTTGTAGCTATCTGGCTTAGCAGCTTCTTTACGGGGGCTGCCAATCCAACTTCCAACGAATGATCCAAAGGGTACCAGAGCCATCGGTCTGAATCAGCAATAGATGCTGATTTCCTCCGCACAGTCACTTGAATCGGAGAAATATCCAGATGGTAGTGAGAAAAAGTATGGCGTAGCTCCGGTAGCATTTGCTCTGACCCTGCTTCAATCTCAAATCCCATTTCTAATGAAGGCAGATCTGATCTGTCTTCGCCTTCTGGCAGGCTATAGAGTGAGCCCCAGATGCCGTTGGGGGGTCTCTTTTTCAGAAAGACTTCACCTCGATGGTTTTGCAGGATAAACATGCACACAGCTTTCACAGGCAGCTTCTTTTTTGGCTTCTTGCCCGGGTATTTGGCGATTGTGTTCTGTCCGTATGCACTGCAATTTTCTTCTAGGGGGCAGTTGGTGCAATCCGGTTTGGAGCGAGTGCATACCGTGGCGCCCAAATCCATCATCGCCTGAGTGTAATCAGCTACACGATCGTGAGGGGTGTCGGCTTCAGCTATCTTCCAGAGCTGCTGTTTTACTTTGCTTTGCTCCGGGTAACCTTCTACTGCATGGAAGCGAGTCAGTACCCGTTTTACATTGCCGTCCAGAATCGTAGCGTGCACATTCATGGACAGGGCGGCGATGGCACCGGCTGTTGAACGACCGATGCCGGGTAGGGACTCAAGTCCCTCCACTGAGTTCGGAAACCCACCATTGTGTTTGCTGCAGATCGTTATTGCAGCGCCATGAAGATTTCTGGCTCTTGCGTAATATCCCAGTCCTGTCCATAGATGAAGAACCTGATCGATGTCGGCCCTGGCAAGATCCTGAACAGTTGGAAACTTATTCAGGAAGTTTTGGAAATAGGGAATTACTGTAGCGACCTGGGTTTGCTGCAGCATGATTTCCGAAACCCAGACTCGATAGGGTGTGGGGTCTTGCTGCCATGGCAGATTGTGTCTGCCAGATTTGTCGAACCAGCGAAGAACATTTTTGGCGAAAGGGCTCACGGCTTTGCGTGGGAGTCGCTAGCGGTTAAACAGGTTGCGTAACAAGCCCCGCGCACTGTCCTGTAATTCGCTTGGAACCTGGTCGATGATTACCTCATCGAGACGACTGCGTATGGCATTGGTGCCTAACTGAGAAAAGATTATACGAACCTGTGAGAAATCGGGGCCGCAGTATTGAGACACGTCTTCATAAAACTCTGCGCTGCACTGAACCGGCCATGACACGTTGTGATAAAGATCATCAATTTGAATAGTCTGTAGCTCAGGCTCACCTAAAACAGTAAAGAGCAGGTCGTAATTAAAATTGCCAGCAAGAAGATCGATGCCACCTGTGCCACTTACGTCGAAATTGTCCATGCGCAGCTTAACTTCTTGTCCTTCCTTGATACCTTCTTCCAATAGAATGTATCCGCCAAATTCATTAAAGCGCACAACATCTGGCCATTGCTGAATCTCCCCACCGGAGGGACTTAGGGCAGCTATAGCTGTGAATACCTGCTTGATAACGCCAATATCCACAGAGTTCTCGGTGATCTCAAATGCAGTTGAGCCTTTAAGGGAATCGATTAATTGCGTAGTCGTGTTCCCAGTTGACTCATAGCTGGACTCAACATTAAGCCGGCCGGTGACGGAATTTAGTCTGGAGATTTCAGGCACTAATTGGCTAAGGCTTAGTTGGTTGATGTTTAACTGGCTCTCCATGCGCGCTTCACTACCCCGTGCATCTATACGCATGTGACCCTGCAAGTTGCCGTCGTAGGCATTTATTGGCTGGAATTCCAGATCCAGTAGGCCATCTTCCAGATTAGTGAATACGTTTATGTTTTCGAAGGTCATATCGCGTGCGCTTACGGAAGCAATCGAGGCCGAACCGATAATATTTACCCTATTTAATAACTCCAGAGGCAGTTCCGTTTCTTCCTGATTTTGATCGTTCGAAGACGAAGTAACAGGCACGTTGCTTTCGCTATTTGCAACAACTGCATCGTCAGTGCCGATAAACGGGTCAAGGTTAATCGCGCCGCTTCTAATATCATAACGAATGCTCGTTGGTGTTAATTCGGTTGCAAATCTGATACCCATGTCGCCACTAATGCTGGCGTCGCCGAGGTTGGCAGAGATGGCAGGGATGGAAAGCTCGTTTTCGTTGGCTGTGAAATCGGCTCTCATAGAAAAGAGCGCAGCATCAGATGGAACGTTGGCATTGAAAGTATCGCTGCTCTCAATAATGCCCAAGGTTTCCATAAGGCCATTAACATCAAAGCTATTAGATTGAATAGAGCCATTCACAAGTAGGTTTTCGGAAAAGTTCTCTATCGTCATGCTTCCCTGCATAAGCATGGGGGTCACACTGAACTCGATATCATCGAGCTGAATATTTTCCTCATTAGTGTCAGCCACAACATTGCTGCTTAGTCTGATGGGCAAGGCTTCGCTCATTCTGCTGTTAAGAAACTCGAAGTTCATCTCGATAGCAAACGGTCTCCCGTCGAGATTTGCATCGATGCTGTTTAGGTTGAGCCCCTTTATGCTGAGAAGCGTATCTGTGGTCAGGTCTTGTATATCCACGCTGGCATTCGATATGTTGATACGTTGAAACGACAGTGTAGAGAAGTCGCCGGCGGAGACTTGGGATTCCTGTGGAAAATTTGCCGTAATCGCTTCTTCAAGTCTGGCTTCGGTGCTTGAAACTTCTATCTGATGATCCACTACCCAGATGTTGTTTCCTGATGCATCAACAAAATAGTTAAAGTGAAAATCGTCGGCGCTTAGTTCTTCTACGAGCAGATTGCCACTTAGCAATGAGCCAAGGTCGGTTTTTAACGTGGCAGCTGAGGTCGAGGCCAATTCCTGTGGGTAGGCCGGGTTTTTCAGCCGGACATCATTTAGCACCAGACCCAGAGAAGGGAAAAAATCGATATTCATATCACCGGCAATAGTTAGCTCATAGCCGCTCGCTGCCAGTACGGCCTCGCGTATCGCAGCCTTATTGCTGTCGCTATTTACCGAACGTAGCAGTAGAACTACCGAAATAATCGCCAGAACAACAAATGCGCCTAAAACCTTGAGAAATGTTTTCATATGGACGTGTTTGCCCGATTTTCCCTAATCACAATCAAATCCGAGCAAATAATTGTACCGGATTGGCATATGACATGCACGATAGCCATTCTATGGCGCTTTCAATGCTAATGGTCGGGCATTATAATGCGCACTGTTACGGCGCTCTTTATCTTGGGGCGTTATCTGTAGAGCGTAGTAAAGCGCGTAGTAAAGAGCGCTATAGGGCATCAGGGATCAACCATGACTGACTCGTCGTCACGACAAGCCACGGTAGAACGCAATACCAAAGAAACCCAAATCAGTATTTCCCTCAATCTGGATGGCTCAGGTCAGCTGGATGTGGAAACCGGTCTGCCTTTTCTTGACCATATGCTGGATCAGATCGCCCGTCACGGTTTAATCGACCTGACTATCAAGGCAGTTGGCGATTTGGAGATCGATGCACACCACACAGTAGAGGATATCGGCATTACCTTTGGGCAGGCATTTGCCCAGGCATTGGATAAGACAGGTATTCGCCGCTACGGCCACGCCTATGTTCCTCTGGACGAAGCTCTATCACGGGTGGTGATTGATTTCTCCGGCCGTCCCGGTCTGGATTACCACGTGCAGTTTGCCAAGGGCACAGTAGGGGATTTCGATGTTGATCTGTTTCACGAATTCTTTCAGGGCTTCGTGAATCACGCGCTGGTGACTCTGCACATCGACAATATTCGTGGAAAAAATTCACACCATCAAATTGAGACTATCTTCAAGGCCTTCGGCCGCGCGGTGAGAATGGCTATCGAAGCCGATCCCCGTCAGGCGGGTGTAATTCCTTCTACCAAGGGTTCTCTATAAGTTTGTTTGAACCGGCTGGAATAGATAGAAGCAAATCCAAATGAATACAATCGCAGTCATCGATTACGGCATGGGTAATCTGCACTCTGTTGCGAAAGCAGTGGAGCATGTTGGCCGTGAATCTTCCCAAGACGTAAAAGTTATCGTAACTGCTGATGCAGGCAAAATTGCCGGAGCCGACCGGGTAATTTTTCCAGGGGTTGGGGCGATTCGAGATTGCATGGCCGAGATTAATCGCCTGAACGTGGGACAGATTGTCGAAGATGCAATGAAGAGCAAACCCGTCCTGGCTATCTGTGTGGGTATGCAGGCGCTGATGAATCACAGTGAAGAAAATGATGGCGTAGATTGTCTCGGTTTCTTGCCGGGGCAGGTTCGCTATTTTGGTGACTCGCTGGTGGATGAAAATGGTTCGCGCTTAAAAGTCCCGCACATGGGCTGGAATCAGGTACAGCAGACCCAATCACATCCGCTTTGGAACAATGTGCCGGACAATAGCCGCTTCTATTTTGTACACAGCTACTATGTGCAGTCTGACGATCAGTCTATGGTTACTGGCAAGACTGTTTATGGAAAGGAAATAGTGGCAACTCTTGCGTCCGACAATATTTTTGCTACCCAGTTCCACCCGGAGAAGAGCCAGAAAGTCGGGCTCACCTTGATTCAAAATTTTCTACAATGGGACGGCTCAAACTAGATGTTGGTAATTCCTGCTATCGATTTAAAAGACGGTCAATGTGTTCGGCTGCGTCAGGGCCGTATGGAAGACTCTACGGTGTTTTCCGACAACCCGGTGCAGATGGCGGGGCAATGGATGAAGCAGGGTGCAAGACGGTTGCATATCGTCGACCTAAACGGCGCCTTCGCAGGCACTCCGGTGAATGGCGAGTTTGTCACCGCCATAGCGAAAGCCTATCCGCAGTTGCCTATCCAAATAGGTGGCGGCATTCGTGATCTGGAAAGCATCAGATTTTATGTGGAAGCCGGTGTGAGTTTTGTCATCATCGGAACCGCGGCAGTTAAAGACCCACAGTTTGTAATTGATGCCTGTGCCGAATTTCCCGGCAAGGTAATCGTCGGTCTGGACGCAGTAAACGGCAAGGTGGCTACCGAAGGCTGGGCCGATGTTTCTGAAACAACCGCCATCGATTTGGCGCAGAAGTTTTCCGATTGTGGCGTGCAGGCAATTGTCTATACCGACATCTCTAGAGACGGCATGATGCAGGGCGTAAATGTGGAATCGACTGTTGAACTGGCGGAAAACTCTACCATACCCGTCATCGCCTCTGGCGGGGTGTCCAAGCTGGCTGATATTGTGGATTTAAAAGCAGTGGCGGATACCAAAACAGGTGCCGGCATTATGGGAGCGATTACCGGCCGTGCTATCTACGACGGCGAATTGGACTTGGCTGAAGCCCAGGCTTATTGCGACTCTGTTTTACAATCCAGACGTAAGAACCAAAAGGCATAAACATGGCATTGGCAAAACGTATCATTCCTTGTCTGGACTGCGATAATGGCAGGGTCGTTAAGGGCGTAAAGTTTTTAGATATTCGCGATGCCGGCGATCCAGTTGAAGTGGCGAAGCGCTACTGTGATGCCGGAGCAGATGAAATTACTTTTCTCGATATCACTGCCAGTCATGAAGGCCGCGACACTACGGCGAGCACTGTGGAAGCGATTGCCGGGCAGGTGTTTATCCCTCTCACCGTAGGTGGAGGCATTCGCACTCTGGAAGATATTCGCACCATGTTAAATGCCGGTGCTGACAAGGTTGGTATCAATACCGCCGCAGTCACTAATCCTGAATTTGTTAGAGAAGCGGCACAACGTTTCGGTTCCCAATGTATTGTGGTGGCTGTCGATGCCAAGCAGGTTTCCGCTGAAGGCGAGCCGTTGAAGTGGGAGATCTTTACCCACGGTGGGCGCAACCCTACCGGTCTCGATGCCATCGATTGGGTGAAGGAAATGGTGAGCTACGGTGCTGGTGAAATCCTGCTTACCAGCATGGACCGGGACGGAACAAAGATAGGTTTCGATCTGGCTTTAAACAAGGCTGTGAGTAATGCAGTACCGGTACCTATTATCGCTTCAGGTGGTGTGGGTAATCTGCAACATTTGGTGGACGGTGTTCTGGAAGGCGAGGCCGATGCAGTTTTGGCTGCCAGTATTTTCCACTTCGGTGAATATACTGTTCAACAAGCCAAGGACTACATGGCGGAAAAAGGAATTGAAGTCAGGGCTAACTAGCTTTCAGTTATAAACCTTTTTAGTCCGTGTGTTGAGCGAAAGATCCTGAAGGTGCGCTGGTGCGAGCCGGTTTGAAAGCATTAATACCCTTGAGGACATTCAGTGCTTCATTTAGAGGGTAATCATTTACCAATACTTCTTCTGCTGATATCAAGGCTTCGGCAATTGCTGCATTGCTGGCTGCCTCGTTATTATTGCTGGCTTCGCCATTGCCGTTTTCAAGATGTCCTTGCAGGTCGGCTTCATTGTATTGCATGACATTGCGTGAGCGTCGCGTCACGAATGCTTCATCTACAATAATGTCCGGGTCAATACCCTGTGCCTGAATCGAGCGACCGGAAGGCGTGAAGTAAAGAGACGTAGTAAGTTTGATGGCGCGATTATCCGCAAGAGGCAATACGGTTTGCACCGAGCCTTTGCCGAAGCTTCGGGTGCCCATGATGATAGCGCGGCCATGATCCTGAAGTGCGCCGGCAACAATCTCCGACGCGGAAGCCGAGCCGTTATTAATAAGCACTACCAGAGGAACTTCCGCTGCGACTGTATTTCTTGTTGCTGAGAAATCCATGCCACTCTGTTCGAGCCGTCCTTCGGTGTAGACGATTCGTCCCTGATCGATCAGGGCATCTACTACGCGTACGGATGCTTGAAGCACGCCGCCGGGGTTATTTCTAAGGTCGAGAACAACGCCTTTAAGGTCGGGGTACTCTTCATAGATTTCTTTCAACTCTTCTTCAAAGTCGCTGCCGGTGTTGGCGCGAAACTGGGAGATACGGACATAAGCATAGCCGTCGTCGATCATGCGGCTGCGCACACTGGCTAGTGCGATTACCTCGCGAACAATTGTCAGGTCAAATGGTTCCTGACCTTCACGTGCTACAGTGACTACAACTTCGGTGCCTGGTTGGCCGCGCATCATTCGGGCGGCTTCATCTGCCGTCATTTCCCTGAGGGGCTTGTTATCAATTTGGATAATCAGGTCGCCGGGCAAAATACCGGCACGGTCTGCCGGAGAGTCATCGATGGGGCTAATCACCAGAATATAGCCATTCTGCCTGCCAACTTCCACGCCAAGGCCGCCAAATTCTCCGGTGGTGGTTTCCTGCAGTTGATCGAATTCACGTCCGGCCATGTAGGCGGAGTGGGGGTCTAATCCGGACAGCATGCCTCGAATGGCATTTTCCAGCAGGGTCTCATCGTCAATTTCGTCTACATAGGCCATGCGAATGCGATCCAGTGCTTCGGTGAACATACGCACTTCATGGAGAGGGAGTGGCAAGGGTTCGTCTTGAGACTGATCTTGTGCCTGAACCAGACCGGGAACAAGTGCGCCTACAAGCGCTGCACTCAGGGTCAGACCCTTAAGCGTCTTCAGGGAAATTCTTCCGCTGGGTTTGGTTTGCTGCATGGTATTCATTGTGAGATCCCGCCAGGCATCGCCTGTATTCATTCTGCTGCTAAGGAAGACTGTTTTTTATAACAAGTGTATACAGTCAGATATGTCCAAAAGCCTATATTTCCAGTTTATCCGTATTAAGGCAAATATGCTGCTAAATACCGTCGATCCATTCGGCAGGGTTTTCCGCTTGCCCCTGACTTCGTATCTCGAAGTAAATACCCTCCCGGCTGCCTTCGCTGCCGCTGGTGGTGCGGCCCGAGGTAGCCAATATATCTCCGCTGTTTACCAGGTCGCCGGCTGATCTGGACAGGGCCTGATTAGCGCCATATAGGCTCATAAAGCCTTCGCCGTGGTCCACAATTACTAGTAATCCGGATCCCCTGAGCCAATCCGCGAATACCACCCGGCCGCCGTGAACAGCATGAACGGGGGTGCCTTGTTCCGCTTGAATTACAATCCCCTGACGGCGTAAATCGCTGCTACCCACAGTTTCACCGAAGCGCTCTACAACAGGACCTGCAATTGGCGGAGATAATTTCCCCTTCTGCTCATTAAAAGCAGTTGCCGCAGAAATTTGTTCAACCGCCCGATTAATCTCCTCGATCAAGCGGGCGATCCCGGCCTGATTTATTTCCAGTTGTTCCAGTTCGGCCTGTTGTGAGCTGATGCTGTTTTGCAGCTCTGTCAGGGCGAGTTCTCTCTGAGAGTTTGCCTCGGCGAGCGCTGCGCTTTGTAGATCCAGTTGCTGTTTTCTATCCATCAACTCGATGGCTTGTTGTTCGAGTTCGAGGTTGGTGCGTTGCAGTTCGGCAATTAAAGTCTCGAATATTTCGATCTGTTGTATTTGTGATTCGCTGAAAATTCGATAGTAATGAAGCATGCGTGCGCTTTTGGAAAAGTCTTGCTGATTGAGAAGAAGTTTTAGAAAACCCTGCTCACCGGAAAGGTAAGCGCTACGGATAATGTCATGGAGTTCTTGCTGCTGCTGGGATTTTTCGAATTGCAGATTTGTCTGGCGGACTGTGAGTGATTCAATTTCACCTTCGATATCGGCGATATCACTTTCAGTTTGTCTTAGTGATTGCGTTATCGAAGAGTATTCTTTTTCCGCCTGACGAAGCTGTTGTTCTTCATGGCTCTGAAGTCCGCTTGCTTGTTCCAGCCAGGACTGTATTTCGTCGATGGCGTCCGACACTGCTTGCAATTCTTGTTGCGCTTGTTCGGCGGGTTGCTCTGCTGAAAAAAGTGTGCAGGAAAAAAGCAGGCTAGCGAAAACAAAGATTGTTCGAAAAATACGAAGAGAAGTAGAAGAGCGCTTGTCAGGTGGAATGAACTGCATTTAATTTACCTGAACTGCTTCGTATTATGTGATCTCATTTTCTTGAAAGTTGTCGCCTTGATCTAGCTTAATAAATCCTTGCCGGTCATCTCGTCCGGTACCGGGATATCTAACAGCGTTAGCAGTGTTGGAGACAGATCACAGAGGCTGCCGCGCCCGGTAAATTCCTTGCCGGACTGTCCCACATAGACCAGCGGTACCGGACCGTTAGTGTGAGAAGTAAGAGGCTGCTGAGTTTCCTCATCCAGCATTTGTTCCACATTGCCATGGTCGGCGGTGATAAGTAACTCGCCACCGCTCTGTTGGATCGCATCAACGATTCTGCCCAGACATTTATCCACTGCCTCTACTGCTTTTATCGAGGCGTCGAAGTCGCCGGTGTGACCAACCATATCGCCGTTTGCATAGTTGCAAATAATGGCATCGTATTTCCCGGAGTTAATTGCAGCTACCAGTTTGTCTGTGACTTCAAAAGCCGACATCTCCGGTTTGAGGTCGTAGGTCTTAACATCCGGTGAGGGAATAAGCTCTCGGTCTTCGTTTCTAAATGGCTGTTCCTGTCCGCCATTAAAAAAGAAAGTCACGTGTGCATATTTTTCCGTCTCGGCAATTCGCAGTTGGGTCTTGTCATTGTCAGCGAGATATTCGCCAAGCACATTGCTTAATTTTTGTGGAGGGTAGGCGCAAGAGGTATCGATGTCGGCGGCATACTCGGTGAGCATGACGAAGTCGCCAAGAAGTGGCCTTGTACTTCTCTGGAATCCATCAAACTCATCATCGACGAAAGCGCGTGTTATTTCTCTTGCGCGGTCAGCTCGAAAATTCATGAACACAACTACGTCGCCGTCATCGACAATGCCTCCGTCACTATCGGTAGAACCGATAAAGCTCGGCTGCACAAACTCGTCGTCTTCATCCCGCTCATAGGCTGCCTGCAAGGCTTCGCCTGCGCTCTGGTAACTGTATTCGGTTTTGCCTTCAGTCAGCAACTCATAAGCCGGCTCGACCCTATCCCAGCGATTGTCCCGATCCATGGCATAAAAGCGTCCGCAGATTGAAGCCACTCTGCCTTTTCCGGACTCCAGCAAATATTGTTCAGCCTTGTTTAATGAATCCATGGCAGATCTTGGAGGTGTGTCCCTGCCGTCGAGAAAAGCGTGAAGAAAAATCTGTTTAGCACCGCGCTGAATGGGCAGTTCGAGCATGGCCATGATCTGATCCTCGTGGCTATGGATACCGCCGGGGGACAATAGACCGAATATATGCAGTGCTGTTTCGGAACTAGCAGTTTTATCTACAGCGTCACATAGCACCTTATTATTAAAAAATTCGCCGTCCTCTATATCTTTGTCGATGCGAGTAAGACTCTGATATACCACACGCCCGGCCCCGAGATTCATGTGGCCTACTTCTGAGTTGCCCATCTGTGCTTCCGGCAGCCCCACGGCTTTGCCCGAGGTTTCTATCAACGTGTGTGGGCGTTCTGACCAGAGCTTGTCCCATACAGGGCTGTTTGCACTATGGATTGCGTTGCTGGAGGTTTCCTGTCGGTAGCCCCAGCCATCCAGAATCAGGAGTAGGGCGGTTTTTCTGCTGCTCATAGGGTGTGTGTCTTGTCCTGTTGGTTTGTCTATTTGGCTGTTGTGAATTCGGGAAACTGTCTATTTGCCGATGATCAGCGAGACGCGGACTATTATCCTCGAATAGAGCGATATTGGCGAGACGAATTATCCATGGGAATGCTCTGGGAACTTCTTAAACAGTAGGCAGGCGTGTATACTGCACGCCTTTTTGTAAGGACCCTCTACTCTCAGCGACTCGGTGTAAGGGACAGCTAAACAGGGACAAAGATCGGCATGGCGCAATTTATTGAATTTCTGGGTAATCATCTGGGGCTTACGGCCATGTGGGTGGTTTCACTGGGAGCCATCATTTTCTATCACCAGCGCACAGGAAGTAAGGCTGTGGGTCCCCAGCAGGCAGTAATGATGATAAATCGTCAGGATGCTGTTGTTGTGGACGTGAGAGATAAGAAGGAGTTTGAATCCGGTCATATAGTGGATGCCATTAATATACCGATGACAAAACTGGACCAACGCCTTACAGAATTGAAGAAACATAAAGAAAAGCCGGTTATAGTGGTGTGCAAACTGGGTCAACACTCAGGCGAAGCGGCAAAAAAGCTGCAGGAAGCGGGTCACGCGGAAGTATTCAAACTGGCGGGTGGCGTTACCGAATGGAAAGCGCAGTCACTTCCACTGATTCAGAAGTAGTAAATTAACGATATTGAATAGGATTTATCATGGCAGAGAATGAAGAAAACAATCAGGCAGCAGCAGGAACAGAGCAGCCTACCGGACCACAATTTGCCCTTCAGCGTATTTATCTGAAGGATTCGTCTTTTGAGTCCCCGCGCAGCCCTGCTGTGTTCCAGACCCAGTGGACACCGAAAATTAACTTCGACATCAAGACCCGCAGCGACAAAGTGCAGGATGGGGTTTACGAAGTGGTTCTGGTGCTAACTGTAGAAGCACAGCTTGATGAGCAGCCTGCATTCCTAGTGGAAGTTCATCAGGCAGGTATATTCACAGCCAAGGATTTCGAAGATGTTCAACTGGAGCAGCTGTTGGCAGTAATGTGCCCGAACATCCTGTTTCCCTATGCCCGTGAAGCCATAGATACACTAGTAGTTAAGGGTTCATTCCCTGCACTGATGCTGTCTCCAATCAATTTTGATGCGCTTTATGCACAGCAAAAAGAGGCGGCGGCGCAGCAGGCAGCCAACGGCTCAGCGGCTGAGGAAGCACCAGCCCCGGAAGCTACCAACTAGGCAGTCCGACGAAATAGGGAGGGGATGCTTATTCCTTCCCTGCTTCTTTTTTGCCCAGCTTCTTTCCTGCTTCTTCTATCTATCTATCTATCCTATCGTTTTACAGACCTCGGCCTATCTAACTGCTCGCAGCGTTTGTTGTCTGTCAGTTACTTTCCGTGCGTGAAACCCTGTTGACGCCAAGCCTCGTATACAATGATGGCAGCTGCATTGGACAGGTTCAGGCTACGGCTTTCAGCCTGCATGGGTATTCGCAATAGCTGCTTGCTGCCCAGCTCTTCTCTTATATTGTCCGGTAATCCCCGGGTTTCCGGCCCAAAAATCACGTAGTCATTCGCCTGAAAGGATTGATCCGAATAGTTATTTGCACCTTTGGTGCTTATTCCAAACAGTCGACCCGCCCCTATCGTGGTTTTAAATGATTCCCAGTCATCGTATTGATGCACACCAGCATATTCGTGGTAATCCAGACCGGCTCTGCGCATCTTTTTGTCATCCAGGTCAAAACCGTAGGGTTTGATCAGGTGCAATGCCGCACCGGTATTGGCGGCTAGTCGTATGATATTCCCCGTATTTGGGGGGATTTCCGGTTGAAAAAGTACAATATTGATCAAAATTTCACCATTTGCTACTACATCTAGGGGCTTTGACTGTTTTAAGCCCTAATCAGGATTTGATCAACCGATGATTGGGTAAATTTATTTGCTGCTGACTTCTTCCCAGATTTACCCACGGGCTCTGTGGTTGAATTTCCGTACAAAAATTAGTCAATCCATACTTACCCTAGTTTATCCCGTTGAGATGCAGATTTTGTTCTAGAATTTAGTGGCTTAAACGATATTCCTTTAGGGCTTCCTTTGGTTTTGCATACTACTGCGTGCAAGGTTGAGGACACGGTCCCCCTGAAAAAGCTCAATGGAGCAATTTTGAGGGTATTCAGCTCGTATGTCGGGCTGTCACATACATCAGCGCAACAAGATTCAATAGCGAGACGAGGGACTGGCGATAATGCCGCTTTTTAAGAAAAAAGCAAAATCCAATGAGCCGGGACAAACTTTCACTATTACGTTGGAAGGAGGCAGCACGGCTGCTAATGATCTGGATGCAGGTGTCGTATTAACAGACACAGATAGACCGTTTGTTGTTGGGCCTACTACAGGTGGAGAAGTTGGCAGTGTTATCGTTGAGTTCGATCTAACAAACCCCGGTGGTGTAGCTAGCGATTCGCTGGAGTTTCTTTCTTATGACTGGCGTACTGATGGTGATTTATATGATGAAGTGCCTGAGGAAGTCTCTGGGCAATACGATGATGCGCCCAGGTCAATAATAGAGTTTGGCAGCTATCGTGGCCACGATCGCATTATTAACTGGCAGGAAATCTACATCGGTCCCACCAACCCTTAGCCTAAAACCCTTTCTTATACGAAGAGACTCAGTGTGTGGTTGGTGAACCTTCTTCCGCTTCGCTGCCACCGTCAGGATCGACCCCCAGCTCTTTGATTTTTCGGGTGAGGGTGTTTCTTCCCCACCCTAATAGGTTTGCAGCATCCCGCTTTTTTCCAGCGGTATGTTTCAGAGCGATATCGATCATTGTGCGCTCAAACATCGGAGTGGCGTCGTCCAGAATTCCGATGTTACCCAGTTTGAGTTGCTGATCCGCCCAAAGCTGCAAAGCATCAGTCCAGTTTCCGCTAACGGTCTGCGTTGACTGTTGCTGGGAGAATTCTGGTGGCAAGTCTTCAGTATGAACTTCGCGACTGGATGCCATTACCGTAATCCAGCGGCAAAAATTCTCCAGCTGTCTAACATTTCCCGGCCATTCAAGCTCCATCAGATACTGTTCTGTCTCAGGTCTCAATACCTTGGTTTCGACTCCCAGCTCTTCAGCGGCCGAGCTGAGAAAGTGCGCTGCCAGACGGGGGATATCTTCCCGGCGGTCACTTAGCTTGGGGATGTGAATACGTATAACATTGAGCCTATGGAAAAGATCTTCACGGAAGTCATGGCTGTCAACCAGACTCTCGAGATCCTGATGTGTTGCGGCGATTATGCGTACATCTACTTTTATAGAAATATGACCGCCGACGCGATAGAACTCGCCATCAGACAAAACCCTTAACAGGCGTGTCTGAGTTTCCGCCGGCATGTCTCCAATCTCATCAAGAAACAGTGTTCCACCGTTTGCCTGTTCAAACCGACCTGTACGTTGTTGGGTCGCGCCGGTGAAAGCGCCTTTCTCGTGGCCGAACAGTTCGGATTCGATCAGTTCCTTGGGGATGGCGGCAACGTTCAATGGTATGAAGGGCTTGTCCTGTCGTGGGCTGTGCCTGTGCAGGGCGTGGGCAACCAGTTCCTTACCGGTACCGGACTCACCGTTAATCAGCACTGAGATATTTGATTGGGAAAGACGGCCAATGGCACGAAAAACTTCCTGCATGGCCGGCGCTTCACCAATTATTTCCTGATCTTTTTCCGGCTGGACCTCTTCATTCTCAACTTCAATTCCCTGCTCCCGGGCATGCTCCAGTGCGCGCTGGGTCATGGCGATGGCATCGTCGATATCGAATGGCTTTGGCAGATACTCGAAAGCCCCGCGGCTATAGGAGGATACGGCGGACTCCAGATCGGAGTGAGCCGTCATGATTATTACCGGAAGCTGGGGATGACTTTGCCGAATAGTGGAAAGCAATTCCAGGCCCGAAATTCCAGGCATGCGAATATCACTGATGATTGCATCGGGGTGTTCTGTTTCCAAACGGTGTAGCAGGTCGTCGCCATTCTCGAAAGACTGGGTATTGAGCCCCGTCTTCCCCAGAGACTTTTCCAGTACCCATCGTATTGAGCGATCATCGTCGAGAATCCAGACGGAATTGCCAGTGCTCATCTTAAGACCTTTTCCTGTTTGCCAAAATATTTAACAACAAATAACCGTGGCATCCACGGTTACGATTCTTCTATAGGCAGCGTTACCTTGAAGCAGGTCGCTCCCGGCTTGCTTTCAACTTCAATCATTCCCTTATGCAGGCTAATAATTGAGTGTGTAATAGACAAACCGAGGCCGGTGCCATCGGCGCGTCCACTAATCATGGGGTAAAAAATATTACCTATCATCTCTTCCGGTATTCCCGGTCCGTTGTCTATCACTTCCATGGACACGGCTAACTTGCGAAACTTTGCGCCCACTGTTGCGTTGCGAACAATTCGGGTTCGTAATTCGATTGTTCCCAAATCATGCTCGGCCGATGGGCTACTTAATGCCTGCATGGCGTTTCGAACAATATTCAGCATGGCCTGAATCAATTGTTCTGGGTCTGCAAGCAGGGGCGGTATGCTGGGGTCATAGTCTCTTGTCAGGCTTATGCCCTTGCCACTCACTTCCGCTTCAACCAGACTACGTACCCTTTCCATGACTTCATGAATATTGATCTGCCGCAGCTCCAGAGGCTTGCGGGAACCTACCAGGCGATCTACCAGCTTTCTTAGCCGGTCTGCTTCTTCAATAATGACGTTGGTGTAGTCTTTTAATTCCTCGTCATTCAGTTCCTGAGCCAATAGCTGAGCTGCACCTCGAATTCCACCTAAGGGGTTCTTGATCTCATGGCCCAAACCCCTGACCAGTTCTCTGGTGGTGGCATGGGTTGAGCTCAGAGACTCTTCCTTGCTAATGCGGTGAGAGTGCTGCAGGGAAGTTAGCTCCAGCAGTACCAGTTCCTGGCCATCAGCTTCGAAAGGGTTGATGGTGTAATCCACAGCAAGCTCCTTGCCATGAATTAAATTCAGTTGCACCTGGCGCTTGGTAAAGCTGCGCTTCTTACTGAGCGCTGTCTGCATCTCGCCAATGTCCTCGGCCGCATTCACCAGAATTTCCCCGATAAATAACTGCCTCGCCTTGTTGTCGCTAACCTCCAGCATGTTCTCCGCAGCGATGTTGAGAAAACAAAGGCGCAGATCGCTATCGAGAAGCAGCACAGCTGTTTTCAGATTATCCAGCAGGCGCTTGTGAATATTGTTCAGGGTCACGACTTAAATTTACTCTTCGGGCTGTATATCTAATTACAAAATGAAAATGCGGATCTCAGACGCGCCATCTATGGCATCGCGCTTTACCCTTCGTCCAACCCATTTCCTACCTAAAGCTATGCAATAAGCAAACCAATAATACAGCGGCTCTGATATGGGCCGTTTTAGGGGCTCTTGTTAAAATAGTTGTTTATAGGCCCGGGATTTCAGACGAACAATGCACTAAAATGGTGCACAAATCAATTGCTGCTCTTTGTCTCGGTGGGCTCGAGACAGCTATTGAACAAATCGTGGCCAAAAAAAAGCCTGACAGAGTCAGGCTTTTCTTTTCCTCAGAAAGTTCCTATGCGGGTACTAAATCAGTACTACACAAGAGCCTCCTTAGTGGTCTTGATGATGGCCGCTGCGACTTTGTATGGGTCAGCATTGGAAGCAGTTCTTCTGTCTTCTAGGCGGCCTTTCCAGCCATCCTGTACCGTAGTGATAGGAATACGGATGGATGCTCCGCGGTCAGATACGCCATAGCTGAACATATCGATAGACTGGGTTTCATGCAGCCCGGTCAGGCGGTGGTCGTTGTCAGCACCATATACGCTGATATGACGGTCGATATGTTTGCCGAAATTTTCACAAATCTTGGTAAATACTTCTTCGTCGCCGTCGTCACGCATAGGTCCGTTGGAGAAGTTAGCGTGCATGCCGGAACCATTCCAGTCCAGATCCTTACCAAGAGGCTTGGGCTCCCAGTTGATTGAAAGCTCATAACGCTCGGCAGTTCTCTCAAGAAGGTAGCGAGCTAACCAGGTCTCGTCTCCGGCTTGTTTGGCGCCCTTGGCGAATACCTGAAATTCCCACTGACCTGCCGCAACCTCAGCATTTATGCCTTCTACGTTGATACCCGCTTCCAGACAGAGGTCCAGATGGTCTTCTACGATGTCACGGCCGTGTGCGTTGTTTGCACCTACGGAGCAGTAGTATGGACCCTGTGGTCCTGGGTAACCGCCGGGGGGGAATCCAGGTGGAAGACCAGTCTTAATGTCCCAAAGAAAGTATTCCTGCTCGAATCCAAACCAGAAATCTTGATCATCGTCGTCAATTGTGGCGCGACCATTGGTGACGTGTGGAGTCAAGTCGGCGTTTAATACTTCAGTCATTACCAGGTAAGCACTTGCACGATCAGGGTCTGGATAGATCGCTACAGGCTTAAGCAGGCAATCGGAATCGTCGCCGGACGCCTGAAGAGTGGAGCTGCCGTCGAATGACCACATTGGGCACTCTTCCAAAGTGCCGCCAAAGTTGTCGCGTACCATAGTCTTGCTGCGCATGCTTTGGGTTGGCGCATAGCCGTCAAGCCAGATGTATTCCAGTTTAGCTTTCATTTTCTACCTATCTCCTAATCGATATCGACTGTTTATATGAATGAATTTCCATGGCATCGCTTAATAGACTTGCCTGTGTGCAAGTGGAGGAGCAAAATATATGCCATTAATGAGTTCGCTGCAAAGCCCATGAAATATGGGCTCTGAAATAGGCACTATGTTTATTACGCACCATAAAGGTGCTAGATTGACTATGATGCACTAATATAGTGCATTAATGGCTATTTTTTGGTGCAGAATTTCAATTTTGTCCTTTTTCTCCGGTAAAAACTCAGTTTTCCTGTCGCGAAAATCGGTACGGGAGCAGGGCCGATGGGTTTTCCTGTGTGGCAAATTGGGAGAGGCCGGTTGAGTCATTGAAGAGGATAGTAAAAAAGGTGATAAAAGTGCCCAATAACGAACTTAATCAAGAACACAGATA
>Ga0315322_10000402_pt1 | contig 32206 bp, 28 predicted proteins | sample M110021515metaG_FD_203461 | JGI IMG/M metagenome (GOLD analysis project Ga0315322, IMG submission 203461) | Ammonia-oxidizing marine archaeal communities from Monterey Bay, California, United States - M1 100m 21515 | ecosystem: Environmental > Aquatic > Marine > Intertidal zone | place: USA...
GAAAGCCAGAATAGTCTTGTACATGTTGTTCACCCGTTAACCTGTTTGGTTTATGGGAGGAGATTGTAAGGGTGTCTTGTAAACGGGGATTGGAGCCAATGTGCACTAATGTAACGGAATGTGACCAAACTCAGAGCCAACCGACAGCACCCCACATCCAGAAGCTCACAGCCAGAACCTTGGACCCGGAAGCGGGCAGGCGCATATTTCATCAGTGTATGGTGTGCCAGTGACCTCGCGTGGAGGGATGTGCCGAGAGACTGTCCCTCCCTCATCAAGTACTGCTATGGGCTAATGATGCCGATCAACAACAAAGTTGACTAATGTGCTCATGGAATCTCTAAATTCAGAATCAGCGACATGACTGAGACACGCCATAGCCTCACAGCGTTCAGTATTGGCCTGTTCAGCGGTGTATTTCAATGCTTCTGTTGCCTTCACCAGATGAATCATCTCTGGAAGGTTTTCAACGCCACCGTTCCTGATCGCATCTTCAACGAATGCTTTTTGGTAAGGTTGTCCGTTCCTCATGGCAATGATCAAGGGTAGTGTCACTTTGCCTTCGGCGAGGTCATCTCCGATATTCTTGCCCAGTTCTTCTGATGTGCCCAGGTAGTCTAATTGATCATCAACCATTTGAAAGGCAATCCCAAGGTGCATGCCATAGTCACGAAGAGCGTGTTCCGTTTTTTCGTTGGCGCCCGCTAATACGGCGCCGGCGTGCGCGGCTGCCTGGAATAACATGGCGGTCTTTCGGGAGATAATCTCCATATACTCGATCTCAGTGGTCGCGGGATTACGGATGAAGCTAAGTTGCTGAACCTCACCCTCGGCGATGACGTTGGTAGCCTTTGAGAGAATTTCCATTACCCGAATATTCCCAATGTCGACCATCATTTCGAAGGCTCTAGAGTGCAGGAAATCCCCTACCAACACGCTGGGAGCGTTGCCCCAGGCGGCGTTTACCGTTGTCCTGCCACGTCGCAGGTCTGATTCATCGACGACATCATCATGCAATAACATTGCGGTGTGCAGGAATTCGATCACTGCGGCCAGTTTTACGTGATCGTTTCCCTGGTATCCACTAGCTTTAGCGCAAAGCAGCACTAAAAGAGGCCGGAGGCGTTTTCCGCCTGCTTCTATCAAGTAGGCGGCGATTTCCTCGACCATCGGCACTTCTGAGTTCAGATTCGCCCGAATAAGGTCGTCAACCGCCTGAAAATCCTGTTTGACGGCTGATAGGAAAGGATAGGTCATGTAAATTGCTGACTTCGCGGGGCATTCGACAGGAATGGAATCCTAGGTGGGGGCAATTCGGGTGTCAAGGTGAAATCACCAAATGTTGCTTGCTCCCGGCAAGGTCATCGAATAGAATTGCGCGTCCTGAAAGTGACCGGATTCCAGTCACGACCCAACATACCGCTATTTGCGGACAACTGAATGAGATTCTTAGCATGTACGCTGTAATAGAAAGTGGCGGCAAACAACATCGGGTTGAACCTGGTGAGGTCTTGCGGCTTGAAAAACTAGACGCCTCCGAAGGTGAAACAGTCAACTTTGATAAAGTCATGATGATTGGCGAGGGTGAAAACATCCAGATCGGCACACCCTTTGTTACTGGTGGTGCGGTCACTGCAGAAGTAGTCGGCCATGGTCGCGGAGACAAGGTCACGATCATCAAGATGCGTCGCCGAAAGCACTATCGAAGGCAGGCAGGGCATCGTCAGTACTTCACTGAAGTGAAGATCAAAGAAATTAGTGGAGGTAACTAGAGATGGCGCATAAAAAAGCGGGTGGTAGTACTCGAAATGGGCGCGATTCTGAATCGAAGCGATTGGGCGTTAAGATATATGGCGGTCAGGAAGTAATTGCAGGCAATATTATTGTCAGGCAACGCGGCACAAAGTTTCATCCCGGGAAAAACGTCGGCTGCGGCCGTGATCATACTTTGTTTGCCAAGGCAGCCGGTGTGGTTGAATTCAGCGTTAAAGGGCCAAAGCAGCGCAAATATGTGAATGTCGTAGCGCCGGCGGCCGTCGCTGGGGCATAAGCCTTAAAGAAGGTGTATAAAGGCCCTGTCAGTGACAGGGCTTTTTTTTGCACCATTTTCCGGCAACAGTGAGCCATTATGAATTTTGTCGATGAAGCAAGCATCAAGATTGAAGCAGGCAAGGGCGGTAACGGCTGCCTGTCTTTTCGTCGTGAGAAATATATAGAACGTGGTGGCCCCGATGGCGGTGATGGAGGCAGGGGCGGAAGTGTATATCTTGTAGGTGATGCTGCGCTGAACACCCTTGTAGATTTCCGGTTTCAGCCTAACTATCGAGCGCAAAAAGGCGGGGGCGGTAAAGGAAACGATCGAACCGGGCCGAAAGGGGAAGATTTGTATGTTCGTGTTCCTTGTGGCACCAGTTTGTTTGATGAAGAAACCGATGAGTATTTGGGTGACATCAATGATCAGGGGGAAACGCTGCTATTAGCGGCGGGCGGTCAGCATGGACTTGGCAATGTGCGGTTTAAGTCGAGTACGAATCGCGCACCGCGGCAAACCACACCGGGGGAACCGGGTGAAGTCCGGCAACTTAGGCTCGAACTAAAACTTATTGCTGATGTAGGCCTTCTGGGGTTGCCGAACGCGGGAAAATCGACGCTAATCAGTGTTGTTTCGGCCGCCAAACCAAAAATAGCAGATTATCCGTTCACAACACTTGTGCCCAACCTCGGAGTTGTGCGGCTGAGCCATGATCAAAGCTTCGTTATTGCTGATATTCCTGGTTTGGTAGAGGGAGCAGCCGGCGGCGCTGGCCTGGGTGTGCAGTTCCTTAAACACCTTTCTCGAACACGTTTGTTATTGCACCTTATTGATCTAGCACCAGTTGACGGCAGCGACCCGGTGACTAATTGCCGCACTATTGAAGATGAGTTAGCACGGTATAGTGAAGGTATTGCTAACAAAACCAGATGGTTGGTGTTCACCAAGGTCGATCTGCTGGACAGCGAGGCCAGGCAGGGGCTTGCGGGGCTTGCTAAACAACTTGGAGCAGACAGGTACTTTACGATTTCGGCGGTAGCCAAGGAGGGTACCGATGATCTTATGGGCGCTATCGCCGAGTTCCTGACCCAGTTGGAACAAACGGCCGATGACGAGCGGATTCTTCGGGAAACTCATGAGTACTCGTTGCGCAAACGCCAGGAGCGCTGGCAAAAACGCTACAGCGCTGTGGATGAAACCGACGAAGACGATGACGATGACCATGATGTGTCGGTGCACTACGAGCCATGAAGACCGAGTTCACTCCTGGCAAAACCTGGGTTATAAAAGTGGGGAGTTCTCTACTGACCAATCATGGGGCTGGTATAGACCGCAGCCTGGTGCAGGGGTGGGTAGATGATATTGCGGCGTTAAAAAATGAGGGAGGACGTATCGTCCTGGTGTCCTCCGGAGCGGTCGCCGAGGGTATGAAACGGCTAGGGTTGCCCGAGCGCCCACATTCCATGCACATGTTGCAGGCCGCTGCAGCCGTTGGCCAGATGGGCCTGATTGAAATGTATGAGTCAGCGTTCCAGAACCATCATCTTCATACGGCACAAATACTGTTGACCCATGACGATTTGCGGTCACGCCAGAGATATTTGAATGCCCGTAGCACGTTTTGGCAGTTGCTCGACCTGGGCGTGGTGCCCGTTGTTAACGAGAACGACACGGTTGTCACCGATGAAATAAAATTTGGGGATAACGACACCCTGGCAGCACTTGTGGCCAATCTTATTGGCGCAGAAACATTGCTGCTGTTAACAGATCAGCCGGGGCTGATGACGGCTGATCCCGAGCAGGAACCTGGCGCAGAACTGGTTATGACGATGCCAGCGGCTGACAGAGCGTTGGATGATATGGCGGGCGAAGGATCGGCTCTTGGTCGTGGAGGCATGATCACTAAAATTCAGGCGGCAAGGATTGCGGCGAGGAGTGGCGCCAGCACTATTATCGCCTCTGGGCGAGAGCCAAGTGTCATCTCTCGAATTTCCCGGTCTGAGAAAGTAGGTACTTTATTGACTGCCGCTGATGAATCCATGGTCGCGCGTAAACAGTGGCTGGCGACATTGCCTGTCAGGGGCACACTGCTGCTGGACGATAAGGCCTGTGAAGCCCTGACTGCAGACGGTCGGTCTTTGCTGGCGGTGGGCGTAACAGAAACGCGCGGTGACTATACGCGGGGTGAAATGGTGAGCTGCGTATCAGCCAGCGGGCAGGAAGTTGCCCGCGGTATGGTCAACTACGGCGCTGCTGATGTTCAGAGGATCTGCGGAATTTCCAGCGACCGTATAGAATCGGTGTTGGGTTTTGTGGTGGAAGAGGAACTCATCCACCGTGACAACCTGGTATTGAGCTAGGCGAATTACGCCTTAAGCGCTTTTACCCGCGCGTTGAGGCGAGATTTATGACGAGCGGCTTTGTTTTTCTGGATAATTCCGTGTGTAACAGCGCGGTCAATCACAGGTACGGCGCTAACGTAGGCCGCATTTGCAGATTCATAGTCCCCGGCGTCGACGGCAGCAAGGGTTTTCTTGATTGCTGTTCTGAAGGTTGATCGCTGACTCGCATTATGCCTGCGACGGGATTCGTTTTGTCGTGCTCGTTTCTTGGATTGAGCTGAGTTTGCCACTAGGTAGTTACCTGGTCTGGAAAAAAGTAGGCGCGGACTATGGCGATTTACCTCAGAATTGTCAATCAGTTTTCCGCGCCGTTTTGTACGGTGCTGTGAGATGATTTAGCCTCAAAGGCAGTAAATTAACGATGGAACAACCCAACAACTCATTGTCAGGCAAGCTGCTCCGGTCCAGCTTCGTCGTTTCTCTGATGACAATGCTCTCCAGGATCTTCGGATTGGCGAGGGACATGGTCATTGCTTATTTCTTCGGTGCAGCGGCAGGTGCTGATGCATTCTTCCTGGCGTTCAGGATACCCAATTTTTTTCGTCGGCTGTTTGCCGAGGGTGCTTTCGCGCAAGCCTTTGTCCCTGTATTGACCGAATATAAGGAAAACCGGACCCGCGAAGAAGTCAGGGCCTTGATAGGCAAGTCAGCGGGTTCCCTGGGCGCAGTCCTTGCGCTTCTAACGCTTGCCGGGGTTCTTGGTGCGGCGGTAGTTATCGGCGTGTTTGCACCCGGCTTTGTGTACCACGGGGACACGGCAAAGTTTGACCTGGCGACCGATATGTTGCGCCTCACGTTCCCCTATCTGTTCTTGATCTCGATGACCGCGCTGTCAGGTGCCGTGCTGAATACCTACGACAAGTTTGCTGTGCCCTCGTTTACCCCGGTTCTGCTAAACATTTCCCTGATTGCCAGTGCCGTTCTTTTAAGGCCCTACCTTGACGCTCCCGTGATGGCTTTGGCTTGGGGTGTTTTGGTTGCGGGTGTTGCGCAACTCACCTTCCAGCTCCCTTTCCTGGCCAGAGAGAACCTGTTGCCGTTGCCATCTGTCGATTTTAAGGACCCAGGCGTAAAAAGAATTGGTTGGCTGATGCTGCCGGCTGTATTTGGGGCATCCGTTAGCCAGATCAATTTGCTGGTGGATACATTGCTGGCATCTTTTCTAGAAACGGGCAGTTTGTCATGGCTTTACTACTCGGACCGTTTACTGGAGTTGCCACTGGCGTTATTCGGTATCACCATTGCTACAGTGATATTGCCGGGCCTTTCCCGTGAACATACCACCGAATCAGGTGAAGCCTTTTCCGGGACTTTGAACTGGGCGCTCAGGCTGGTGCTACTCTTTGGAGTCCCGGCGACAGTGGCGCTCGTCTACCTCGCAGAACCACTGATTGCAGCGCTGTTCTACAGCGGAGAACTGACGGTCCGTGATGTCGCCATGTCAAGTTACAGCCTTGCTGCCTATGGGGTTGGGCTTCTCGGACACATGATGGTAAAAGTACTGGCGCCCGGTTATTTCGCCAGGCAGGATACTCGCACACCGGTAAGGTATGGGATATACGCACTGGTCGCCAATATAGTACTGAACTTTGCCCTGGTCTGGCAGTTCAAGCATGTTGGCCTTGCCATGGCGACGAGTATTTCTGCCTTTCTTAATGCGGGTTTACTGCTGACCGGGCTTCTCAGGGCCGATGTGCTTCGTTTTTCAGCAGGATGGAAGTCATTTCTTTTGCAGGTTGCGATCTCCAGCATGGTCATGCTGCTGGTGCTCTACCTTATTCTTCCAGACATGGCCTACTGGATCAGTGAGGGTTTTATCTCGAGAATGGTCACTATTGTTTTAATCTGCTTCGCTGGTGCTGTAAGTTATGCGGCAGTACTGCTCTGTACGGGATTCAGGTATCAACAGTTGATTCGCTAATGGAAGTTATTCGAGGACTACTCAACGTCAGGGAAAAACATCGCGGCGCAATCGTCACGATAGGTAACTTCGATGGTGTTCACAAAGGGCACCAGTCGATATTGAAAGAAGTCAGGGACAGGGCAGACAAACTAAATGTACCTGCCATGTTGATTTGTTTTGAGCCACAGCCAAAAGAGTTTTTCGATTTATACGATGCCCCCGCGAGGCTGACCCGGTTTCGAGAGAAGGTCGACCTGCTCTCTGATCTGGGTATTGACTACGTCTATTGCGTTAAGTTTGATGAGAAAGCCAGGACCATGAGCGCTGAGGAGTTTGTCAGGATACTGATCGAGGAAATTGGTATTTCAGGGCTCTTTGTGGGTGATGACTTTCATTTTGGGTTTGATCGAAGTGGCGATTTCAAATATTTGCAGGATGTTGGAAAGTCCCATCATTTTGACGTCATCAATATGTATACAATCTCTCACGACAATGAACGCGTCAGCAGTACCCGGATCAGGGAAAGCCTCGCCCAGGGTCATTTTGAGCTGGCGGAGGGCCTGCTCGGTTATGCTTATTCTATATCCGGCAAAGTCATTTATGGGCGCCAGATAGGAAGAACGCTGGGTGTTCCCACCGCGAATATTCAGCTAAACCGCTATGTAGCTCCGATCACAGGGGTTTTTGCGGTTGAAATGTTGTTTGATGGTCAGGCCTTTCCCGGGGTTGCGAATGTGGGGGTTCGCCCGACCATTGATGACCACACCCTAAAACCTATTCTGGAGGTGCATCTGTTCGATTTTTCTGATGATATCTATGGTAAGAGGGCAAAGGTAGTCTTCCGGCAAAAGATCCGCGACGAAAAGAAATTTGCAGGGATAGAGGCGTTAAAAGAAGCCATTATGAGCGATATTAAAGACGCTAAAGTCTTCTTTGGAGGCGCATGACAGTTTGGTACTACTTTGCTATCAGTGCAGTGTTGTTGGTTGTGGATCAACTGACAAAAAACCACATGTCTGATCTTCTGCCGTTGTGCGTCCCTGGTTATTGCCAGTCAATTGAGATTCTACCGGTTTTTAAACTCACGGTTTTACACAACACCGGCGCAGCGTTCAGTTTCCTGGCCGACGCGGGTGGCTGGCAAAGAATTTTCCTGGTGGTTGTCTCCCTGGGCGTAAGCCTTTTTATTGGCGGATGGTTATATCGTATTTGTAGGGAGCAGTTGTTGTTGGCTTATGCCTTGGCGTTTATTCTGGGCGGTGCACTGGGTAATCTGATCGACAGGGCGCTCCAGGGTTATGTGGTCGACTTTCTGGTTTTTCATTACGAGACCTATTATTTTCCAGCCTTTAATATTGCAGACACGGCCATAAGCATAGGTGCAGGATTGTTGATTATTGATATGTTCAGGCAGGGTAAACGGACGCATACAAATGAATAATGTCCCGATTGGGCCTGGAACCAGGGTAACTTTGATCTTCAAGCTTGCGCTTTCCGCAGGCGATGTTATTGATTCTACCGGCGATGAATCAGCGACCTTTGAAGTGGGTGATGGCAGTCTGCTGCCGGGATTTGAGTCTGCCATGTATGGCCTGAAGGCCGGCGATTCCGCGGAACTGCCAATTGCCGCGGAACACGGGTTTGGCCTTCCTAACGAAGAAAACGTCCATATGATGAAAAGGACACTTTTTGCGGTGTCAGAAGAACTGGTAGAAGGTTTGGTGGTTTCTTTCTCAGATGGTGAAGGGGGTGAACGCCCTGGGGTAGTCAATCGGTTGTTCGATGAGTTGGTTGAGGTGGACTTTAACCACCCACTTGCTGGTCAGGACCTGTTGTTCAGTGTTCAGATTAAGCAGGTTGAGCAGATCTCTGATGAGATCCTGCGGATGTAATTGCAGGAGTGAATCTGAGTACGCATAATGCTAGAACAACAGCGTCGAGGTGAGTGATGAAGATGAAAGGGTTTTCCCTGATCGAATTGATGATTGCTCTGGCAATTATTGGGGTGATTAGTTCAATAGCCTACCCCAGCTACCAGACCTACATACAGGATACCTATTATGCACAAGCCCGGGTAGACACGAAGGTCTGCGCACAGGCGCTTGGGCGTTTTTATGCGAATGGCTTTACCTACGTGGGCGGCGCAGCGCAATGTACACTCTGGTCACCCGCCAGCGGTACCGAGGCCGCCAGTCAGTACACCTTGACGGTTCCTACTGCTACAGCGACTGACTACACCGTTGTCGCGACCCCAGTCAGTGGTGCCTGCGATGGTAGGTGTTACTCGGAGCAAGCAGACGGGACAGAATCGGTCTTCTAGAAGCCTGACCATCCGTCGCCGGAATGTTCCCGCTCATCGGGGCCAGGAACCCGTGCCGTGCCAGTTCGATAGAATCCTCGAGTCCTGAATTGTACCGGGTATTAGCTAATGGTAGGTGTATGAGCCGTTCCGAAGGTTTCACTATGGTAGAGATGCTGTTCGTTATCGTGATTGTTGGTATCGGCATGTCTATTGCTGTGCCCAGTTTTCAGGGGATGCTAGAAAGAAACCGGCTGGCAACTCAAGCTAATGATTTAACGATGGCCATAAACCTGGCCAGGTCCGAGGCAAGCAGAATTGGCAATATTGTCACCCTGCAGGCCCTGGATGATACTGCCGGGAATGAGTTCGGTCTCGGATACTGCATCATCACTGGCAGTCCGGGAGACTGCATCAATGACGAAGATAATGGCAATACAGTAATCAGGCGCTATCCGGCCCTGACTGGTGAAGCGACGCTTGCGGGCGTAGATGACGCCCCAAACAGCGGCGACTGGGATTCACCGCGTACCTCGATTCAATTCAATGGCCGGGGAGGGCTGAGTGGAACAAGCAACCAGGTTAGATACCTTGATTTATGTTTGGACGGGCAGCTCGGTCGCCGGATCCAGCTGGCGCTGATCGGTAGGCCTAAGGTCTGGAAAGAAGCGGAACCAGGTGATCCCACGCCTTCCGTGCAGCCGGATTGCTGATATGAAAACGCTTTCACTTTCCCGACAACGACAAAAAGGCTTCTCCCTGGTCGAGGTACTTGTGTCGGTGGTTATTATGTCCGTCGGTATCCTTGGTGTCGCCGGGTTACAGGTGCTAAGCCTGCAACAAAATAGAAGCTCATTGTTTCGTTCAGAAGCTCTCATGCTGGGTGGTGACTTGCTTGATCGGATGCGCGCAAACTCGCTTCAAAGTTATGCTGGGTTCGATTTTACAGATCCGCCGCCGTCCGCAACCGACTGCGAGGGTGACAGCTGTACCCCGGCCCAGATGAAGGACTTTGACATTGCATGGTGGCGCTGCTCGATCAATCGTCTGGACGCGAATGATGTTCCTTTTCAAATTTGCAACACCTTGGGTGTGACAGGCTCGCAACTGCCTGGAGGACAAGGAGAAATAGCGGATGCCGGCGACGAAACGAATTGCAGCGTTGAGGACGGGGAAACCTGTGTGATTGTCCGCTGGATCGATATTCCTTCAGAAAACCCAACCTATAGCTCGGTCACGCTTCGGGCAAGGGTCAACTGATGTATCGTTCGCTGCAGAAAGGTTTGTCCCTGGTCGAGTTGATGATCTCTTTGACTGTCGGGTCAGTTATTACTGCTGGGGTTGTTCAGTTATTCAGTGCCAATTCAGACACTTATGGTGTCATGATGGGGCAGTCTCGGATGCAAGAATCTGCCCGCTTTTCACTCGACTTTATCGGTCGTGATATCTACAAGGCAGGATACTTCGGGTGTTTCTCAAGTAACGAACAGTTGCATTGGACTGCTGCAGATGGCGATGACATACCCTACGAGTTTGACCTAAGAAGCGGGCTCGAAGGCTATAACGCTTCCGTCGCAGATCGAAGCTGGATTCCGGGTCTGGACGATCTGCCAACGACAGTTGGCGCAACGAATACCAACGTGTTTGAGGACGGCACTGGCATCAATACAGACAATATTGTGAGTGGCACCGATGTCATAACGATCAGAAGCCTTTCGCAACAGGACGTTGAAACCCGTTTGGCAGAGGAGCTTGTAAATGCCACCGATGACATTGAAGTCGTGAAGCCCGACGATGGTATCGAATTGGGGATCAACGAAGGTGACCTCGCTATGATTCACGATTGTGAGAAAGCGACGATATTTCAGGTGACTGACATAGAGGTCGAGGACGTGGGCGGCACGGTTGAGATCGATATTAAGCATGAGGTTGATGATGAAGGGGTCCCTTGGGATAATAGTTTTGCGAGGTTGGCGCTTAAAAACAGCTTTGGTACCGACGCTTATGTTAGTGCCATTGAGACGAACACTTACTTTATTGCTCCTGGTCAAGGGGAAAACAATAGCGGCGATGCGCCGCTCTCGTTGTGGCGAAAATCCGGCACAACATCGCCGGTCGAGCTTGTTGAAGGGATCGAAAATCTGCAAATTCTTTATGGTGTATCGGACGACGATGACCTTATCCCAAACCAATACGTGAGCTCAATCAACGATGTGAGCCTTAAAAATGTCGTGACCATTCGAGTTACGGTGATCGCTAACTCTATTGATGATGTGGGCGGTTCCAGCGCGCCGACACACGGTTGTACTATCCAAAACTGCTATGAGGGTGAAGGTGAATCAGAGATAGACGGTTTGATACGTCGAGCTTTCACCCAAACCTTTATGCTCAGAAACAGAAGCTAATGATCATGATGATGAAGCGAAACCAACCAATCCTGCCAAGCAAACGAGGTCAAGCCGGTATCGTATTGTTCATGAGCCTGGTCATGTTGCTGTTGTTGACAATGTTGGGAGTTTCATCGATTCAGACGACGTCACTGCAGTTGCGGATGGCGCGCAACGCGAACGATGGGAACCTCGCTTTTCAAGCTGCGGAAGTGGCGCTGCGAGACGGAGAAGATCTTCTGGAGGACCTGAACAGCCTGAATGATTTTGGCGATCCCCTGGACGATCTAGCGGTCAATGAGGCGAACGGTTATTACTTTGAGGCAGCGCCAGGAGACCTTCCAAATTGGAAAGACTTGGGAGATTGGGAGAGCGGTGGCTTTCGGACAAGTGAAACGCAGATTACAGGAGCCGAGCAGCCAAAATATATCGTCGAGCACGTGCAAACAATCATTGCGGATGCGGATGCACTGAATCTTGATAATATTGGCGAGGATATAGGAGCTGGTCGAACTGAGGTTTTTCGAGTGACCGCTCGGGGATATGGCGCCACTGCAGATGCACAAGTCATGATTCAAGGGACCTACGGGAAGCAATTTTAGGTCGTTAAAAGAGCGAATGAGAACCTTTCGTTCAGTTAATTCGACCATTGAGTTAATGGTCCGCTTACAAACTATATCTTGCCTGTATATTATTTTTGGCGTTCGTTCGCTAGAACGGAGCGGCACTTAAAATTGATAAATCGAGAAAACCTATGCGCAACTATTTTACCTTTGGACGACATAAATGGGCGTCACGATTATTCGCATTAAGTGTTTTTTGCACGGTCCAGCTTTGTTGCTCCTTCGCGTTAGCGCACAAGAACTCCCAGGGTACTCATGTCCTAGCGGTTGATGATCCAATTACGGTGCCGTTAGGTGAGACCAGTTTCATTTTTTGTCATCAAGACAACGATAACCTTAACGGGAAAACAGCACCTTTGACCACTCAGAGCCAGCAGGCCACGTTCAAAATCCTGGCCATGGGTCCCATGTCAAATGCAAGTTTGGTTAACGAGGCGCGTTGTAATGATGGGTTCCTGCTCAAAGGTAACGGGCAGCCTAGGCCTGGTTTTTTCAATGCAGTGAGCATTTCGCTAACGCCCGGGGCGCAGGGTACTGGATCCATCCGTTATAAACTCAAAGATGGCAACAGAACAAATTTTACCAGGGGCAAAGACAACAATAATGCCGGTTGCTTTAGCCCTGGTATTAATGATGATTCCTGTGGGATTCTGACGGTTACCGTGGGTGCGACCAATCTCACCGTGACATCGGGCCCTACGGCGACAGCGATCGATGAAAACAGCGGCGCGGGTCAAGTTGTCTATACCACGACTGCCAACGCGACCGCTGGGTTGTACGATACAGAAGCGCTAATTTATAGTTTTGCTGGGGGCACTGATGACGCTTCTTTTTCAATAGATTCATCGAGTGGGCAAGTGACGCTAGTGGGCGATCCGGATGCCGAAGTTAAGGACTCCTATAGTTTTGATGTGAAGGTGGCGGATGTCGGTAACAACGAATCTCCTGCTCAAAGTGTAACGCTTTCGATTAACGGGTTGAATGACAATGACCCCGTGCCGCAGGCGAATAGTTTCACCGTGGTTAAGGGGCAATCGGCGACTCAAAGTAATCTAGATACGGGCAGCAGCCTCTTGCAGGGTTTAACCGACAATGATGCAAGTGATACTCACACGGTAAATACCGCAGCGGTGTCAGGTCCAAGCTTTGGCTCACTGACACTGTCAGCTAACGGTACGTTTTCCTATACCCATGATGGTACTGACAACTTTAGTGACAGCTTCACGTTTGAGGTCATTGATTCAGGTGGTAACACGGGTAGCGCATCGGTCTCGATAACCGTCATTGAGGAAGATGATAATGACCCTGTGCCGCAGGCGAATAGTTTGACGGTCGCAGAGGGGCAATCAGCGAGTGAGACCGACTTGGATACAGGTTCTAACCTTCTGCAGGGTCTAACGGACGTAGACGTAGCTGATACGCATACCGTGAATACAACGCCATTGGAAGGTCCCAGTAACGGTACCTTGTCATTGTCGGCCGACGGCACCTTTAGCTATGTACACGACGATTCAGAGAACTTCAGTGACAGCTTTCGTTTTGAGGCGATCGATTCGACCGGTAATACGGGCAGCGCCATGGTGATCATTACCGTCACAGAGGTAAATGATAACAACCCGGTGCCGCAGGCCAATAGCGTTACGTTGAATCAGGGCGAATCAGTGACGGCCAGCGATCTTGATACAGGGGCTAACCTGTTGCAGGGCCTGGTCGACGCTGACTCGGGTGATACGCACAGTGTTAATACGACGCCGGTGTCAGGACCAAGTAACGGCACCCTGGCATTGGCGGCTAACGGCACTTTTAGCTACACCCATGATGGCACGGCTAACCTGACGGATGCCTTCACCTTTCAAGCGATTGATGCGGGTGGTAACACGGGGGATGCCACGGTTACGATTACGATCACGATACCGGGTGTTGATGCAGCACAACCGGAGGCATTTGACGATCATTACAGTGTTTTTCCGGGTCTGATAATGGAAGAAGATGGTGACCCTATCACCTTCAACGTTCTGTCTAACGATCAACTGGGTGACGAGCCTGCCTATGTGATTAGGGTAGGGCAGCAAATCGCGGATTCCGAGGGGATAGCACGGGCATGGCGAACCAATTCCCGGATGGTCGATATTGCCAATACCGGAGACTTTACCATTGCGATGAATGGGGAGGTCAGTTGCTCGAGCGATGAATGCTTGGGAGGGCAGACGCCGGACTCGACCGTAACCGGGTTTACGGTTGGAGACAGTTCCATCATATATCGGCCCGGGCTAAATTTTAATGGTGAGGACTCTTTTAGCTATTGCATCCGAGATGCAGTCCATTCACCAGCGGATGACAGCTGTGCAACGGTGACAGTTTTGGTGACGCCAGCTAACGATTTACCTAGAGTGCCTACGGAAATCGTATACACCATGGATCAGGGTGATGGTCTTGTCGTTTCAAGCGCTAACGGACTCGGCACTGTTGTGGATCGTATAGACAACACCGTGATTGACGGGTTGGCCTGCGATACAAGTGACCCGAGCTGCACTCGAACGCCGGATACTTTGTACTTTGCCGCCGCTAGTTTAACGACTGGTCAGGGCGGTGTTTTGGAGACATTTAATAGTGACGGAACATTCACGTTCAGGCCGAGTGCATCGTTCTTCGGGGCAGAGGGTTTCTTTTTTACTGTGTGTGACTCTTCGGTCCCCTCTGCGGATAGATGTACTAGCGGCAACTATGTCACGATCGTCGTTAATGAAGGAGGCTCTGCGCCAACGGGTTCGACTGACGGTGTAGTTGAGGTTGATTTTGACCTTGCCGAGATTCCGCTCGAACTGTTGCTAGGTACCGAGGCGAATGTCCTGGTGGTTCACGATGATTCAGGCTCTATGAGCTGGGATATCCTCACAGAAGGAGAGTCGGGTAAATATCGTTTTGGTGGAAATAGAGCGCTTTATTTTCTCAGTAAGGCAACGAGTAATAATTACAGATACCTTGCCGCGAGCGAAAAAGCACAGGCTAATACGGGTTACTGGCGGCTGCGAAATTCGCGATATAACAAGGTGTACTACAATCCGGAGACCCGCTATGAGCCATGGGTTGGGTTGGCGCCGGGTGGGGTTAGTTACCCTCCTTCAAATCCTGCACATGCATTGCATAATCCTGTTTCGCCCAATGGCAGTTGGACGAACCTGCTCACCAATGAACAGTATACCGCGTACGGGACTAGCGGCAATTACACGAACGTTAACCTTTACCTGCCGCGCTACTATGTCTGGGTAAACAAGGATGCCTCAGAAGCTAACCCCGACCTTGACGCGACACCTTCTCCCTATAAGGGCTCTGACCCTAGCTATTGCGTGCGAACTTGGCCTATAGACGCGGTTAACGAAGCGAGTTGCCTATCTGATGGGCTTCTGGTTGAGATTAAGCCTGCGTCACAAGGTGGGTCAGATAGCTATCCAAGATCAGCATCCAGAACGGACTGTGTCACCTCGGATAATTCCTGTTCCTTTCAGGAGGAACTGCAGAACTTTGCAAACTGGTTTACCTACTCGCGAACTCGAGAGTTTACCGCTAAGTCGGCCCTGGGTAGGGTGATAGCAGGGTCCGAGAACCTTCGGGTGGGCTTCACCACCCTTCGCTCGAGTAGACCCAGTGAGCCAATCAGGAGTATGAATAGTTCTGAGAGAACGGGCGCAAAGGCAGACTTGCTCAATACTATTTACGGGACTTTTTCTAGTGGTGGTACGCCACTAAGGCAAGCACTTAGGGGAGCGGGCCGGCATTTTGCCTGCAAAAGTGGAGACATCTATGGTTCAAGCAGTAATTCGTCTCCGGGAGATGCGGCGTGCCCGGTCTTAGCAGCGCCCAACGGTAACTGCCAGCAAAACTTTGCGCTATTGATTTCTGATGGTGCGTGGAACGGAAGCAACCCCTCTGTCGGAAATTCTGACAGCAATAACGATACAAATTTCGATGGTGGCGTCTATGCTGGCGGCGCCTCCGAGACCTTGTCCGACGTTGCGATGAAGTACTATGAAGAGGACATACACCCAGGGCTTCAGGATGAAGTGCAGACTTCGGCAAGGGATATCGCTGGTGCTGCGGAAACTGCGTTCAGGGACAATTCTAACGTCCTGATGCACCAGCACATGAAGACCTACACGGTGGGTTTTGGTGTTAACGGTCTTGTGGAAGAACAGGACGTACCAACGAACTACACCACTCCCTTTAACTGGGGTAACCCAACCAATTCGGAGAGTAAGATCGATGATATGCGGCACGCCGCGCTTAACGGGCGTGGTCAGTATCTCAGTGCGGCAAATCCCCTGGAGTTTTCAGAGGCCTTGGAGAAAGCTTTTGCAGAGTTCCAGCAGGGGAGTGGAGCAGCATCGGCAGTCTCATTTAACTCACAGGAAATTCTCCAGGACACGCTGGTATTCCGTTCTTTCTATAACACTAAGAACAATACTGGCAATCTGATTGCGCAGAGCATTGACTCTGATGGCGTCGTAACGGAGGAGCCTGTCTGGAAGGCGGCCACTCAGCTAGATTCGATACCGCCGAGCGACCGCGTGATTTTGACCTATGACGGTCAAGATGGAATACCCTTTAGGCCGGGTTTCCTCAACACTGCACAAAGGGCAGCCTTTAGCGTGGCACCGGGCGGCAACCCAATAAACACTGTGATAAGCGAACGAGTGTCGTACCTGCGAGGTGACAATACTAACGAACGCCCTGTTGGTAACTTACGGGAGCGACCGGGCATCGCAGGTCGCCTGGGTGATATTGTGCACTCAGCGCCCACCTTCATTGGTCCTCCATCGAGGTTGGGCAGAGGCAGTGCGCCGTTTCCTGAGAGTGACCCTTACTCTCAGTTTCGGTTCGCCAATAAGGCTCGCGATCCTGTAGTTTATGTCGCCGCTAATGATGGCATGTTGCATGGGTTCGATGCTGAAAGTGGTGATGAAGTGATCGGCTACCTGCCGAATAATCTGATTACAGGCACCTACAGTAATAGGGTGACGAATCTGCTCGATTACCAATATACGCATAAGTACTTTGTGGATGCGACACCAGCCGTCAATGATGTCTACTTAGATGTCGACGGTGATGGTGATAAAGAGTGGCGAACTATTCTAGTTAGTGGTCAAGGAGGTGGCGGTAAAGCCTACTTTGCGCTGGACATTACTGATCCAACTTCGTTTAGTGATCTTAACTCAGCAGAGGTAGTGCTGTGGGAGTTCACTGATGAAGATGACACTTACCCGACTGACGGGTTGGGTAACCCGCTGCTTACTGATGCAGACGGCGACGGCAATGTAGATGACCAGCGTCAGGATCGGTTGTCACCGCCACAGCCCGTCAAAGACTTTGGCTACTCTTTGAGTGGGCCGACCATCGTGATGAGTAACCTGTTGGATTATGACTCTGAAAACATCTGGGTCGCGATAGCGGGTAATGGTTACAACTCTACCGCTGGTATTGCCAAGTTGTTGGTTTTGTTTCTTGAAGGTGGATTAGATGGCACGTGGTGTCACCCTGACATTAACCATAATGTTATCCCGAATGGCGGCTACCCCGTTGCCTGCCAGAATGGCGATCCGCAGGATTTTGTTAAATTGGATACCGGGTTCGGTGCGCTAGCAGGTGTTCCAAACGGTCTGGGTGAACCCAGAGTCATTGATGCAGATGGCAACGGCACTGCCGACTATGCTTACGCCGGTGACCTGCAGGGTAACTTCTTCCGGTTTGACATCACTGACGCTGATTTCAATAACTGGAGCGTGACCAAGATTTTTCAGGCCCAGTACAAGCCTGGTACAGCAGATGAGAAAAACCAGCCTATCACCACGCAACCGCTTGCCATCGTTCACCCAACCGAAGATGAAGGCTTTATCATCATTTTCGGCACGGGTGCTTATTTGCGAAATGGGGACTCTACCGATGCAGAAACCCAGTCTATTTATGGTATCTGGGATCGACTTGCATCAGGTGGGTCAGCGCTTGTATTAAAGTCTGAACTTCAGTCACAAAGTTATACCAATGTCGACGATGCATTGGGCAAGTTAAGAACCCTCTCAGATAACGATGTTGACTATACTGTCGCCGGTGCTCAAAAAGGTTGGTATAACGATCTTGATTCTCCCCCAGCGGGCGCTGTGCCGGGTTCTGCAGCCGAGCTTCCTGGTGAAAGAGCGGTAAGAAACATACAGTTGCGTGGTGGCATCGCGTTTGTGAACTCTATCTTCCCAAGAGAGGCTGGGAGTTGTGTTGGCCTGGCGGGTGGCGCAGTCCTGTCGTTCTGCCCGGCTACCGGTGGTTCGATTTGCTTTAATCGAACGGTGTTTGACCTGAACGACGATGGTCTCTTCGATGGCAGTGACGATATAGGCGGCGTTCAGACTGCTGCGGGCATCATCCTTGAGGACCCTGCCCCGCCCACAGACTCGACGTTCATCGATAATAAACGAGTGACGCAGTATGGCCGGGAGCTGCACATTATTTCAACCAACACGTCCACAAGCGGAAACACGGGCCGGTTGTCATGGAAGCGCCTGGAAACTGTAGATTAGGAGAAATAGGGTGAAAAAGTTACTGATGTTGCTTGTCTTGATGATGCCGTTAGTTGTGTTAGCAGAGACCTTCGATGAAATGCTGCAAGGCGTGGATGGCCAGGCGCATAGAAGGTTTGAAAATGGCGTTATTGTTGAGCTGAACTATGTGACCAGAACGATCCAGGTCAGCGGTTATGACTATCAAATCAGCCCCGCTTTTGGCGAAAATACAACGGACATTTCGTTATATGGAACCTCGGCTGGTTCACTCGAACTTCTGTCCGTTGGGATGAAAGTAGAAATGGAGTACTTTGAGCTTGGGCATGCAAGATTGGCGATGGCGATAAAAGAACTTGACCCAAACCTTGAAGTTGAATTCTAACACCTAAGTTGCCGGCCTTTGCGGTCGATGGGATGTCCAACCTTATCCACGGAACGGTTTTGCCTGATCCTGCCCTGTACATTGATCACGATCTGGCGTGCATATTTCGGGTTGGCATTGGCGGGGCAGACGACAAAATTCCCGTTCTGAAATTTCGTATATCCCATCGGTGTCATTTGTAGATACTGTTTATTCTGGAATGCACGCCAGGTAACGGAGTTATCAGAGTTATTGTTTGATATACGAGCGATGAGTTTTTCTTCAGGTTCATGCCTTGCGTTTCTGTTCCTGTCGAGGAACACCGACAGTTCACCTGCCCAGGACGCGCCACATTTCCCGTTAGTCTTTGTCGCGCATAGTGTCGCGACCGTGTGGTATTGCACCGCTGTGTGGCGGGTAAAGTTGACGGCGGCGACCAGTCGATTGATTGAAGCTGTGGTTTTACTGCGAATGAGCACGGCGTTAACGGGCGGAACCGCGATTGCTATCAACGTCAGGGCAATCCCCAGAACAGTGATCATCTCGAAGTTGGAATAACCAGAAGCAAGGCCGCGCATAACAGTGTCCCGTTACTAATAATGCTATCTGGGATCAGATTAGAGCGGGAGCGGTAAGATTAATGCAGGACTTCTCGTCCAGATGTGCGAGCGTTTAACCAGTCAACAGGTGAGTCTAGTCCAGCCCCAGCTTTTTTAGCTTGTAGCGCAATGCGCGAAAGGTAATACCCAGTTTCTTGGCCGCTGCTGTTTTATTCCACCGAGTTGTTTCAAGCGCATCAACGATGACGCTTTTTTCAATATTCTCCAGATAGGAATCCAGCGACTCCTCATCTTTCGGTAGCACTGATCCAGGTGTTTTATCGATCGCCCCTCCCGGCTCCTGTGCGTCTTCCTCGCCGTCGTATACTGGTTGGGTGAATTGCTCGTCAGGCGGAGAAGTAAGGGTCAACTGCAGGTTGTCGGGCGTGATGATATCGTTCTCACACAGCGTGATGGCTCTTTCCAGAATATTCGCAAGCTCTCGAACATTCCCAGGGAAAGGATACTCGGTGAGTTCGCTGAGTGCCTCGCTGCTGAGCCTGGGTTTCGGAACCTGGTAGTCTTCTGCAACCCTGCTGAGTAAATCCTCGGCAAGAATAGGAATGTCCAGAGCGCGCTCCCGAAGGCTTGGTACGCGTAGCTCTATGACGTTAATACGGTAAAAAAGATCTTGTCGGAAGGTCCCTCGCTCAACCTCGGTTGTCAGGTCCTTGTGGGTTGCACTCAGAATTCGCACATGAACGCTTACTTCCTGCTGCGAACCAATCGGCCTGATCGCCTTCTCCTGAATACCGCGGAGTAGCTTCACCTGCATTGGCAGCGGAAGGTCAGCTACTTCATCCAGGAAAAGTGTTCCTCCATTGGCCGCCTGGAAGAGGCCTTCCTTGTCCGCAACCGCGCCTGTAAAGCTTCCTTTGGTGTGACCAAAAAACTCGCTTTCCATTAGCTCGCTGGGAATTGCGCCGCAATTAACGGGGATGAATGGACCCCCGGCACGTGGACCATTTTCGTGAATCGATCTTGCCACCAGCTCTTTACCGCTGCCCGATTCGCCACTGATATAGATAGGAGCCTGACTTCTCGCGAGTATTGATATCTGCTTGCGCAGCGCGATCATTGCTGTTGTTTCGCCCAGAATGCTGGGTGAAACGATGGCGTTTTTGGTGTTCAGGGGCTTCAGGTTAAGCGCTGTGTCGACAAGACTACGTAAGAGTTCGAGGTTGACAGGCTTGGAAACGAAATCAAATGCACCTGCCTTCAATGCTTCAACCGCGGAATCGACACTGCCGTGTGCGGTAATCATTGCAACGGGTACCTGGGGATAGTTGCTGCTAATGTAATGGACGAACTCAATGCCGTTACCGTCCGGCAGATGCATGTCTGTCATACAGAAGTCGAATTCATTATTTTTCAATAGCGTCTTGGCAGAGGTGATATCTTTTGCGCTTAATGTTTCGATGCCCATACGACCCAGTGTGATCTCCAGAAGCTCACGGATGTCGGGTTCGTCATCGACAATAAGTGCGTTCTTCTTTGGCATGGGTTTTTATGGTTCCGTGAAAGTTATTTTGAACGAACTTCCGCCCGTGTCTGCTCGTTCGTAGTTCAGTCGAGCATTATTCGCGGCACATAGTTCTTTTGACAAGTAGAGGCCAAGGCCCGTTCCGGTCGTTTCCGTAGTGTAGAATGGTTCGAAGAGGTTGGACACTAATTCTTCATCAACACCATGTCCGTAATCAATAATTTCAAGGAACGGTAAGCGTGTTTGCGGTTCCCTTCCACCCCGTATCACCAGCTTCGGTTCGCTAGTTTTATTTTTGCTGTATCTAACGCCATTTTGGCAAAGGTTCCCCATAACCTGTGATAGGTGAAGTGGGTCTGCTGATATGACGGTATCGTCGGGATTCAGCAGCACTGTGATCTGGGGTTTTTCCTGCCAATTGGTTTCGAGCTCCGTCACGAAGTTCGACAGCCACGGGGCCAGCGCAATTATTTGTGGTTCTGCTGGTTTTCTTCGCGACAGTTCTAGTACGTTTTCGATAACGCCATTCATTCTGACACTGTGTTTTTGAATGATTTCGCACAGACGAGCGTCACTTTTGTCCAGGTTTTTTGATTCCCCTAATAGCTGAGCTGCATGGCTAATGGCACCGAGGGGATTTCGGATTTCGTGCGCGATGCTGACGGAAAGTTGGCCGAGGGAAGCCAGCTTAAGCTGTTGTGCCTGCTTTTGAACTTCGGTGCTGTCCTCAATAAAGATGAGCGTATCGGCTTCTGGCGAGGGTGTATGCAATTCCGAAAATGTTGCAACAAGCTCCTTGCCTGTTGCAGTCACGTTAAAGGTAACTTCGCCTAGGGAAGGATCATCCCGCCAGCGGGTAACAGCACGAAGGAGGTTATCGGGAACACGTTTGTAACCAGATCCAGGTTGACTGGGTATAGAAAGAAAGCTCTCTGCGGACTGGTTCATCAGCCTTGGTTCACTGTGGTTAGTCAGCACTACAACACCTGTTCGCAGACCACCGATCGCCAACTGGTTGATTTGTTCCAGCGTAAAAACCTCAGTCTGTCGTTTTTCTAGTTGGCGAGACAGGGTTTGAAACAGGATATTGGTTACAAAGTAGACGATTCCCAGCAGCCCGGCCTGGAAGAAACTTTGGATATCATTTTCATTTAGAAAAAATAGATAGAATTCGCCATAGATTGTCAGGATAAAAGCGATCGCGGGTAGCACGGTCGATACTCGGCCGTAAACCATGCCTCCAGCGAAAGCGAGGGTAAAGAAAAGGAAGCTGCCTAGCCCGGAACTGACCCCACCGCTGGCAGACATCAGTAGTGTTAGGGCGATGATGTCGCCGATAATCACAAAGATTGCAGTCATCGGTTTTGACAGAAAGTTAACGTTGGTGAACAGCGTAGCGATGCCGAGCACCACGTTAATAATGAGGTAACTGACAATGGTGATCTTGAAAAGTCCCGGATCTACCTTGCCAACAAAATCATTAAGGTTAGGGTCCAGGAACAGGAATAGGAACAGGAAAGAGATTAATACTCGATAGTAATTATAAATCCTGAATATTGTGGCTCGTTGGGCATTTTGTTGTTCTTCCAAGAATGACTGGTCGAACTGCCTCATGGCCCGCTGCTAGCCTAACAGCCCGAAAGTCACCACATTCAGCCAGCCACGACCCTTGGCTCGAATACCTCTATTCTTTTTAAAGTTTCCCTGATCGTCCAGGGATTTATGGTCAGGGTAGTTGCTATTAAGTACCAGCAGGGCTTCCTCTGCCAAATCGTTCATTTTTAGCAATTGGTAGGCCTCTACCATTATTGCCAGCGCGTCAGGTACCGCCACGGCCCCCTGGAAATTTTCAAATACATAACGACCCCGGTTCGCCGCGGCGACATAGGCGCCGCGTTTGATGTAGTAGCGGGCTACATGTATTTCGGCTGTAGCAAGCAGGTTGCGTAGGTATTTCATTCTTTTTTGAGCGTCGGGCGCATACTCGCTGTTCGGAAATCGATTGATTAGTTGAGAGAAATCCTGAAAAGATTCTCTGGCTGCGCCTGGGTCGCGAGTAGAAGGGTCCATGGGTATGAAGCTGGCTAGAAAATTTTTATCCTGTTCATAGGACACCATGCCCTTGAGGTAGTACGCATAGTCGACATTGGGGTGCATGGGATGCAATCTGATAAATCGATCTGCAGCGGAACGTGCGGCCTCAGGCTGCGCGCTTTTGTAATAGGCAAAGATAATCTCAAGCTGAGCCTGTTCTGCATACCTGCCAAAGGGGAATCGGGATTCCAGTAGCTGGAGCTTTTGGATGGCGCCTGCGTAGTTGCCGGCCCTTAGGCTGTCCTGCGCAGAGGTGTAATAAGCCAGTTCGGTAGCTTCCAGATCGTCCTCTGCCTTATCTTTAGAACAACCGGCTATGAGAGCAAGAGAGATTAGGATTACAGTAATATAGCGCATGAGTAAGATCTGAGTGCTTGAAAATCGGCTAATTAAACCATAGCCTCTTCGCAAAGCCCAATTAGTAGCGCTTGTGCCCCTTCAAATACACCATACGTTAGTGATTCCTAAAATTCACACTCTTCGGCGACTTGATCAGTCTGTATCGGAATTGCTGCCTCAGTACTCGAGAGCTCGCCTGCAACAATGGATCAAAGCAGGTGATCTGACCGTCAATGGCAAGCCGGCCAAATCAAAGGATCGTCTGGTCGGTGGGGAGAAAGTGCAGGTAACCGTTGTTGAGGAAGACAACGACGACCGCGCAGAAGACATACCGTTAGATGTCGTGTTCGAAGATGAGCACTTGCTAGTCGTCAACAAGGCGCCCGGACTGGTAGTGCATCCAGGGGCCGGAAACCCCGGTGGCACCCTGCTAAACGCACTGCTTCATCATGAGCCAGGGCTTGCCTCGATTCCCCGGGCCGGCATTGTTCACAGGCTAGATAAGGAAACCAGCGGTTTGATGGTCGTCGCCAAGACGCTGGAAACGCAGAACCATATCGTCAAAGAAATTCAGGCAAGAACTGTGTCGCGAATATACGATGCTCTGGTTTACGGTGTCGTCGCCAGGAGGCAGGGTCGTGTCGATCGAGCGATTGGCCGACACCCTGTTCACCGGAAAAAAATGGCGATCCGCAGAGACGGCAAAGAAGCGCGGACTAATTATCTTGTCCTGGAACAGTTCGACGAGCATGCCCTTGTTGAATGCCAACTGGATACCGGTAGAACACACCAGATCAGGGTTCATCTTCAATCTCTTGGTAATCCATTGATTGGTGACCCGACTTATGGCGGGCATTACAGGCGACCAAAATCCGGGGATGAATGGCTGTCAGATACGCTCCGGGATTTCAAACGCCAGGCGCTGCATGCAAAAAAACTGGCATTACAGCATCCTGCAACCGGCAAAAAAATGTCCTGGACGGTCAAGCCCCCTGAGGACTTCGCGGAGTTGCTGGACCTTCTATATGGATGAATCGCCAGATGGCTAGTCTGGAGCCGGATTGGCCGGCACCCGTGAATATCAAGGGGCTCTTTTCGGATCGCCGCGGTGGTTGTAGCCATGTGCCCTATGCCAGTCTTAATCTCGGATCTCATGTCGGTGACGACCCAGCTTTGGTGACGCGAAACAGGGCATCTGTTGATGTTCCCGGTGAACCGTACTGGCTGGAACAAACCCACAGTGATATCTGTATTAACGCGGATGTAGGTGCAACCGATCGGCGGGGTGATGCCAGTATCACGAGGGAGCAGGGAAAGGTGCTGGCAATCATGGTGGCTGATTGTCTACCCATTATGTTTACTTCTCGAGGGGGCGATATTGTGGGGGTTGCCCACGCGGGCTGGAGAGGTCTTGCTAATGGAGTCTTGTCGTCGACGGTGATGGCGCTGGGTTCGGGTTCGCTGCTGGCCTGGATGGGTCCGGCAATAGGGCCTTGCCATTACACAGTGGGGGAGCATGTCAGGGCCAGCTTTTCGTCTGGCAGAGGGTTTGTTAAACGTTCAGAGGATACTAAATATCCCGCGAATTCCGATAGTACCGAGAGTAAGTTCTCGATGGATCTTTATGCGATTGCAGAAGAGCAGCTTCAGAGCCTGGGCGTTGAAGTCTACGGCGGTGGTCTGTGCACTTATTGTGATTCGGCAAGATTTTTTTCTTATAGAAGGGATGGCGTGACAGGGCGTATGGGCGGATTTATCTGGATGGAATAAGTGCCCGGACAGGCCCATCCTGAAAGATCAGCCTAGTTACAATTTTCACTGATTGTTGTTTTTGCCTTATCAATCTTGGATTGTTTTTCTTCTTCCGAGAGCACTCTGATTTGTCCATCGTCGCCCTCAACCTTGATGCGATTGTAGTTCTGTAGTTGTGCGAGATTGAGTTTCCCAATATTGCAGTTGGACTTCTTGGCCGCGGCGATTTCCTTATCTATACGGGCTTTTTGGGTGGCGATTTCAGCATCAATATCGCGCTCCTCTTCTACTGCCGGTGTAGCGGTCTGCGCTGGTGGTTTTTGCTCTGGCGGATCGTCGGCCTGGTATCCGAATCTCTGGCCTCGGGTGACAAAGCGAGCATCGAAACCCTGCGGGTTACGTTCGGAATAATTTACGACGCCATCCTCGTCAATCCAGGTGTAGTACTCATCTTCGGCGTGAGAGATTGATGTAAAGAATAGAACGAGCAGGCCCATCAAACTTGCGGTAGATTCTAACTTTCTCATGTAAACCATCACAGAAAAACAATATTTCCAGAATATTACTGTAAGATTGTGCACTATTCGCACCGATGAAAATAGTCATTTTTCAGGCTCGGTTTGGCCAGGTTTGACTAGGCATGCAGGATACATGAGAATGCCGGCCCCTTTCGGGGCGAAATTTACGGAAAAATCAGAGGTATATCGTGGAAAAGTTATCTGGCGCGGACATGTTGATCCGGGCCCTCCAGGACGAGGGCGTTGATCACGTTTTTGGGTATCCTGGTGGGGCTGTGCTGCATATCTATGATGCTGTGTTCAGGCAAAATAGAATTCAGCATGTGCTGGTGCGCCATGAACAGGCTGCAACCCACATGGCGGACGGCTATGCGCGTTCCACGGGCCGCCCGGGTGTCGTCCTAGTGACCAGTGGCCCGGGGGCTACGAATGCGATCACGGGTATAGCGACCGCCTATATGGATTCAATTCCCATGGTGGTGATTTCCGGGCAGGTACAAAGTCACCTGATAGGGACAGATTCGTTCCAGGAGACAGACATGGTGGGTGTCTCGAGACCCGTCGTGAAACACAGTTATCTGGTCCGCACAGCGTCGGAAATACCCGAAACGATCAAAAAGGCGTTCCATATCGCTACTTCTGGTCGACCTGGGCCTGTGGTGGTCGATATTCCGAAAGATATGACTGATCCGACAAACCTGTTCGACTACAACTACCCGGAAAAGGTAACGATGCGTTCCTATTCACCTGCGACCAGAGGTCATACGGGCCAGATTAAGAAAGCGATCAGGTTGCTCGCGAAGTGTGAGCGGCCAATGATTTATGCGGGTGGGGGCGTTGTTCAGGGAGACGCTTCCAGCCAACTCATCGAATTAACAAGGCTGCTGGGCTTCCCAATTACCAACACTTTAATGGGGTTGGGTGCATTTCCTGGCACAGACAAACAGTTTCTGGGCATGCTTGGCATGCATGGCACGTTTGAAGCAAACAACGCCATGCACCATAGCGACCTGGTTTTCGCCATTGGTGCCCGGTTTGATGACCGGATAACGAATACCGTTTCCAAATTTTGCCCTTATGCAGAAATTATCCATCTCGATATTGACCCCGCATCGATCTCCAAGACGGTTAAAGCTGACGTCCCCATTGTTGGGCCGGTAGATACAGTTCTGGATGAAATGATCAAACTACTGGAACCTGAAGTTGCTGCACGCTCTGAAAAACAGCAACAAATGTTGAAGGAATGGTGGGAACAGATCGAAGGGTGGCGGAAACAGGATTGCCTGGCGGTCAACAGGGATGAAAGTGAGGATATTATTAAGCCGCAGGAAGCGGTACAGGCTGTTTATAAGGCAACAAACGGAAAGGCGTATGTAACGTCCGACGTCGGCCAGCACCAGATGTTTGCAGCACAATATTACCCATTTGATGCGCCGCGAAAATGGATCAACTCGGGTGGCCTTGGGACGATGGGTTTTGGGCTGCCAGCGGCCATGGGCGTGCAGGTAGCATTCCCGGATGAGCAGGTCGTTTGTATCACGGGTGAAGGCAGTATCCAGATGAATATCCAGGAGTTATCGACCTGCTCGCAGTACGGATTGCCCATTAAGATTATCAACGTTAACAATCAGTCGTTGGGTATGGTGAAGCAGTGGCAAGATATGCAGTATGAAGGCCGCCATTCACATAGTTATATGGACTCGCTGCCAGATTTTGTAAAACTGGTTGAGTCCTATGGGCACGTGGGATTCAGGATCGAATCGCGGGACGAGCTGGAACCGATAATGGCCGAGGCGATGGCGATCAAAAACAAGCTCGTATTTGTCGACATTCTGGTTGACCCTTCAGAGCACGTTTATCCAATGCTGATTGCCCCGAACGGGTCGTTGCGCGATATGTGGCTCAGTAAGGGAGTACGAACCTGATGAGAAGAATTATCTCCGTGCTAATAGAAAACGAGCCTGGTGCTTTATCGCGAGTGATTGGTTTGTTCGCCCAGCGAAACTACAACATCGAAACACTCACGGTAGCGCCTACCGAAGACGAGTCCCTGTCTCGCCTGACGCTATCGATACTTGCCGGTAATGAACAGGCCGAGCAGATCACCAAGCAACTCAACAAGTTGATAGAGGTTGTGAAGTTGATTGATCTGACTGAAGGCGAGCACATCGAGCGTGAACTAATGTTAATTAAGCTGCAGGCAGCCGGTGCCCAGCGTGCAGAAGTAAAGCGCACGTCGGATATTTTCCGCGGGCAGGTTGTTGACGTGACGCAGAGTACCTACACAATCCAGTTGACCGGTACAAGCGAAAAACTCGATGCCTTCCTTAGAGCGTTGCCCGAATCCAGTGTCGTGGAAGTCGTGAGATCCGGTGTGTCGGGACTCGCTCGGGGCGAGAAAGTGCTTACAGTGTAGTTGTAATGGTGGGTTTAACGGTGGAATAATGACTAGAGGGTTCAGAGTCAGGGGCCAGAGCAAATATCCTGGCTCTATACTCCGACCTTACCATTGCCACCATTGAGGCGAGACAATGACAGACCAGGAATCGGTAACCCGGGAGCAGGGAAGCGTAACTCAGCTAACTAAACGTAAGGGCCTGAAAAAAGGCGTCTACCTGCTACCCAATCTCATCACAACCGGTGCGCTTTTTTCGGGGTTCTATGCCATTGTCGCTGCAACGACCGGTGCATTCGAAACCGCGTGTATCGCGATCGTGATCGCGGGGTTCCTTGATGCGCTGGACGGGCGTATTGCAAGGTTAACAAATACCACCAGCCAGTTTGGAGTGCAGTACGACAGCATGGCAGACCTGGTGGCCTTCGGTGTTGCACCGGCGATTTTGTTGTTTAGCTGGGCCCTGGAGGATCTGGGCAAGATCGGCTGGATTATTGCCTTCCTCTATATGTGTTGTGCGGCCCTGCGTTTGGCGCGTTTTAATATCGCCCCTGACACTAAGGTATTTTACGGCCTGGCAAGCCCGGGTGCTGCCGGTACGATGTCTACCCTGGTCTGGATCTGGGTTGATAACTTTCCGCCAATGGAGAGCATGGAGGTTTCTGTGTTGGTGGGTCTTTTTACGACGTTCGTCGCGCTCTTAATGGTAAGCAACGTGCAGTATTTCAGCCCAAAGAACATCAAGGGCAGGGTGCCATATCCTATTATGTTGGGGGCGGTATTGCTGTTCATTGTAGTTGCCATCTACCCGCCCGGTATGTTGTTTTGCGTTGGTCTTGCTTATGCTGTGTCTGGGCCAATCCAGGCTTTGCTGAGGCTGGTCCGCGGAAAAGATAATTTGCCTGATGTGTAACGTAGTCTGATTTGGCTCGTCTGTTACCTGGGTAGAAAAGCGACAAACCGGAGTCAGTTATGTTGATCAAACGAGCGCGAGCGGATGACATTCGGTCATCAGAAATCACCAGCGAAACCGTCTTTCACCAACGAAGGAAAATGATAAAGGCGATGGGGCTTGGTGCTGTTGCGCTGGGCACCCCTGTTATTGGTGGTGCAACATCAGGTGAGCGCCAGTTCTATTCCACCCAGGCACCGTTATCTGGACCCGTCTGGCTTCAAAACAAACTAAAAACAGTGACGCCAGGCCAGTATTCAACGCAGGAATCTGCAACACCGTTTGAGTATGTCAGTACTTACAATAATTTCTACGAGTTTGGGACAGGAAAAACGGATCCAGCTGACAACTCGCGGAACTTCGTCACTGATCCGTGGAAGGTAGAGGTGGCTGGTGAGGCAGAACTGACGGGGACCTATAACCTCGAAGATATTGTAAAACCTCATATGCTTGAAGAGCGGGTTTACCGGCTTCGATGCGTAGAAGCCTGGTCTATGGTCGTACCCTGGGTTGGTTTTCCGCTGGCTGACCTTTTAAAGCGATTTGAACCAAACTCAAACGCAAAGTACGTTCGATTTGAAACACTTCATGACCCGGAACAGATGCCTGCCCAGGGATCACGCTTTGCTGCCATTGACTACCCTTACATAGAAGGGCTTCGCATCGACGAGGCAATGAATGAACTCGCGTTTCTGGCAGTGGGTGTCTATGGCAACGCAATGCCGAACCAGAATGGCGCGCCGATCAGGTTGGTTGTCCCCTGGAAATACGGCTTTAAGAGTATTAAGTCTATCGTCAAGATAGAATTCACGAAACGTCGCCCGAAGACGACCTGGGAAATTTCAAATAGTCGCGAGTACGGTTTCTATGCCAACGTAAACCCTGATGTTGACCATCCTCGCTGGAGCCAGGCACGCGAACGCAGATTACCCACTTCTTTCTTTAGCCAGAATTATGTTGAAACCCTGCAGTTCAATGGCTATGCGCCGCTGGTAGCGCACCTTTATAAGGACATGGACTTGCGAAAGCATTACTAGTGGTTAGATCTCCGATATTGAGTATCTGTTGTGTTTAAGCTTCCGCTGTTTAAACCCGTAACATTTTTGCTGTGTCTCCTGCCCCTTGAATATTCGATATACCAGATTTATCAACTGCAAACAGGTGGGGATAATGTCTTAGGGGCGGACCCTGCGAAGGAACTGGTGCTGCTCCAGGGTGAGTGGGCTATACGGTTTCTTCTACTCACTCTTCTGGTAACGCCGTTAAGGAGGCTTGCCGGATGGCGCCAGGCACTGAAGGTCAGGCGGATGCTGGGCTTGTTTACCTTCTTCTATGCCTCGATACATTTACTGGCCTATCTTTTATTGCTGCTTGAGCTTGATTTCCGCAATCTGGGTGCCGATATACTAAAACGACCTTATATTACTGTTGGGTTTACCGCCTACTTGCTTCTGGTACCTCTGGCACTTACCTCTAATAGCTTTGCCATACGACTGCTGCGAAATCGCTGGGCGGTGTTGCATCGGCTGGTATACGGTGTCGCTATCCTTGTTGTGGTGCATGTGACGTGGCTGGCCAAGTCCAGTTATTCAGAGGCTGTAGCCTATGGCGTAATAGTGACAATCTTATTACTTGTCCGGGTATTTAAGGACGAGTTCGCGTTATTCCAAGAAGCGCTTAGACGACGTGTTTAAATACTCTTCAGTTTTAATAGACATTCTAGAAAACGCTGCTACAATGCGCCGCTCCTCGCCTTCGGACGGGGAGAAAAATAGAGCTCCATCTCAGATAAATAACTAGTTCGAAAATATTTATCGATTATCCACGAAGGTGGTTGTAATGGGGCTTCTAAGGCGTATAATGCGCCTCCTCGATCAGCGAGATCGGGGCTGAATTACAGGCCGTAATTCAGGGCTTTTTACCCAAGGGTAGTTAAGCCATTCGGACCATCAAGATCAAATTTCTCCCGTTGAAAGAAACGTCAACGTGGGGTCTTTTGCGCAGAAAGTTCTGCCTCCACGTGTATAACACGGTGGAGAATTGGGTACCGGAGTTGTTCTTTAACATGGTTGGAAACAAACAATAGGTGTGGGTGCTTGTTGATTGAATGCGAAAAATATTCAGCAACAAGTTACTGCACTAATTTGAGAAGCGAAAAACAGCTCTAGTACATGACTTGCCGTAAGGCAAACATGGAAAGCCGCAAGGCAAAGAGGTGTTGACGCAATACTTACTAAGTAACGGTAATTTCGTTACGTAAGTTTGTGATGGCAACATCTGCAAACAAACGTGATGGATAATCAAGCATCGCAAGATGTTCGATTCTTGTTTGACTGAGCTAGCGGATTCGTCATAGACGAGTACGCGGGGACAGACAGTTTGCGTATGCAAGGTGTCGAGAGCCGAGTTGCCCGAAGAACCTTAAGGTTCGGAAAGCACTGCTATAAAAGATTGGTGGCTTATACCACTACTGGAATCCTGAGGGAGCCTCAAAAGGGCGTAACGAGGGAGTCTAGAGAAATACTCTTAAATTGAAGAGTTTGATCATGGCTCAGATTGAACGTTGGCGGCAGGCTTAAGACATGCAAGTCGAGCGGTAACAGATCGCTAGGATCCCTTCGGGGTGACTTTGATGCTGACGAGCGGCGGACGGGTGAGTAACGCGTAGGAATCTACCCAGTAGCGGGGGATAGCCCGGGGAAACCCGGATTAATACCGCATACGCCCTACGGGGGAAAGGGGGGGCTCTCTTCGGAGACCTCTCACTATTGGAGGAGCCTGCGTTGGATTAGCTTGTTGGTGAGGTAAAGGCTCACCAAGGCTACGATCCATAGCTGGTCTGAGAGGACGATCAGCCACACTGGAACTGAGACACGGTCCAGACTCCTACGGGAGGCAGCAGTCGGGAATATTGTGCAATGGGCGAAAGCCTGACACAGCCATGCCGCGTGTGTGAAGAAGGCCTTAGGGTTGTAAAGCACTTTCAGTAAGGAAGAAAAAGCCGAGCCAATAACTCGGTAATATGACATTACTTACAGAAGAAGCACCGGCTAACTCCGTGCCAGCAGCCGCGGTAATACGGAGGGTGCAAACGTTAATCGGAATTACTGGGCGTAAAGCGCGCGTAGGTGGTTTGTTAAGTGGGATGTGAAAGCCCCAGGCTCAACCTGGGAATAGCATTCCAAACTGACGAACTAGAGTACGATAGAGGGAGGTAGAATTCAGAGTGTAGCGGTGAAATGCGTAGATATTCTGAGGAATACCGGTGGCGAAGGCGGCCTCCTGGATTGATACTGACACTGAGGTGCGAAAGCGTGGGGAGCAAACAGGATTAGATACCCTGGTAGTCCACGCCGTAAACGATGTCTACTAGCCGTTGGGGGGCTTGACCCCTTAGTGGCGAAGCTAACGCGATAAGTAGACCGCCTGGGGAGTACGGTCGCAAGATTAAAACTCAAATGAATTGACGGGGGCCCGCACAAGCGGTGGAGCATGTGGTTTAATTCGATGCAACGCGAA
>Ga0315322_10000404_pt1 | contig 32141 bp, 27 predicted proteins | sample M110021515metaG_FD_203461 | JGI IMG/M metagenome (GOLD analysis project Ga0315322, IMG submission 203461) | Ammonia-oxidizing marine archaeal communities from Monterey Bay, California, United States - M1 100m 21515 | ecosystem: Environmental > Aquatic > Marine > Intertidal zone | place: USA...
GAAGTCGAACTTGAAGTTATCGACTTGAAGGAAGTGGTCCTTTCGAACAATTCGTTTGGCCCCGCGGACGTCGGTTCAATACGTACTGCTGTTTCCGAGAACTACGGTCACTTTGGTGAACTGCGCGATGCGGTCAACGAGATGGAAGCTGATGATTTACTCAGCCCCGCCGGTAAGACCAAAATGGGCGTCTGCCAGTTCTTACTGGGTAAATTCAGCGATGCCCTGACAACGCTGCAATCGGCCGACGGGAGTGCAATGGCGCTTTTTTATCAAGCGCGGTGCATGTTCGAGTTGGGCAGCTACAACGAAACAGTTGCTGTCTATGAAAAAGCCCAGACCTCGGGTTACAACGAAGATCAGTGCAAGATCGGCGTAGCCGAAGCAAATCGCTACGCTGGCCGCATCGAGGAAGCATTGGCGATTCTGGATAATATTTTCGGACCGGCAGAGCAAACCTCCGACTACATGTACCAGCGAGCTGCCACCGTAGCCGCCGTGGGCGGCCGCATGGACGAGGCATTAGCCTTGTACCAACGAGCCGTGCAAACGGATGAGAATCACGCGGGTGCGTTGTTCGGCTTGGCGTTGGAAAACGACCGGATGGGGAATGATGACGAAAGTCTTTCTCTGTACGAGCGTGCCGCCAAGGCATTCCCAACCGGCATTGGTGTTTTGATCAATCTCGGCTTGATTTACGAAGACAATAACCAGTTCGACAAGGCACAAATGTGCTACAAGCGAATCCTGGATTGCTACCCCGACCACCCGCAAACTCTCCTCTACATGAAGGATGCGGCCGCGACCGGTAACATGCTTTATGATGAGGAAGCACAGCGACGCAACGATCGCTTGGCTCAGACCCTCAACATGCCGGTCACGAACTTTGAGCTCAGCGTCCGAAGTCGAAATTGCCTGCAGAAGATGGGAATTGACACAATTGGTGACCTGACTCGCACCAGTGAAGCGGAGCTTCTCAGCAGCAAGAACTTCGGTGAAACCAGCCTTTTCGAAATCCGCGAAATGCTGACGAGCAAAGGTTTGTCTTTAGGCCAGTTTGCCCACGAGAAGAAGAGCAACGAGCCTCCTATCGATACCAGCCACATGTCACCAGACGAACAGGCTCTGCTGGATCGACCGATCTCAGACCTGAATCTGTCCGTGCGTGCCCGCAAGTGTATGGCTAGATTGCAATTGAATACGATCGGTGAGTTGATCCGCAAGACTGGTGACGACATGCTGGAGTGCAAGAACTTCGGTGTGACAAGTCTCAATGAAGTGCGTGAAAAGCTGACTGATCTTGGCCTCAAGATGCGTGGTGACTGACGTTCAGGCAGATCAGTCGCATGCCATTGATTGGCAATCAAGGCCGATCATTGAAACGCAAGTAGCAGGCAGATGAGCCAATTTGAATTCACACTCAAACACCGCGATGCAGCCACCTCGGCGCGTCGCGGTGTTTTTTTGACTCCCCATGGACCAGTACAGACCCCAGGCTTCATGCCGGTGGGTACCCAAGGCACTGTCAAGGGCCTGACCATCGATCAGGTGTCGGCTACGGGTGCCCACATGATCCTTGGAAACACCTACCACTTGGCGTTGCGTCCCGGTCACGAAACAGTTCGAAAGCTGGGCGGCCTTCATGGCATGTCGGGCTGGCAGGGCCCCATCCTGACCGACAGCGGGGGCTTTCAGATTTTCAGCCTCAAAGCAATCAGCAAAATTACCGAGCAGGAAGCCACTTTTCGCAGCCACATTGACGGCGCCATTGTCCGACTGACTCCAGAACATTCCATCGAGATTCAGGAAGCACTGGGGAGTGATGTGGCAATGGTTCTTGATCATGTGATTGCTCTTCCAGCGACCCATGATGAGGTCGAAGACGCGATGGCAAGGTCGATCCGCTGGGCCAAGCGATGCCTGGATGCATCGACGCGTGATGACCAAGCCAAATTCGCAATCGTGCAGGGCGGACTTGATACAGAACTGCGAGTTCAATGTGCGCGTGAATTGTCTGCCATGGACTTCAATGGATATGCAGTGGGAGGATTGAGTGTTGGTGAAGCCCCCTCAGAGATGTATCGCATCACAGCAGCAACGTGCCCCAGCCTACCAGAGCACAAACCCCGCTACCTGATGGGAGTGGGAAGACCTGTTGATTTACTGGAGAGTGTTGCGAGAGGAATCGACTTGTTTGATTGTGTCATGCCCACCCGGAATGGACGCAACGGGCTTGCCTTCACCGACGCAGGAAACCTGAAGCTTCGCAATGCAATTCATCGAGAAGACAGACGTCCCATCGAGGAAACCTGCCCATGCCTTGCCTGCCGACACAGCCGTGGATACATCCGTCACCTGTTTGTCGCGGGGGAAATGCTAGGACCAATCCTGCTTTCCATTCATAATCTCACCTACTACCAGCGGGTGATGTCGGAGGCTCGAGCTGCTATCGAGTCAGATCAATTCGACGACTTTCTGGCGGAGAAAAAGCGGGGATGGGGCGAAGATCCGAAGAGCAGTTCATCCTGCTGATCCGTCCGCCCCTCAGTCCGCCCCTCAGTCCGTCCCTCAGCGGTCCACAATCGGCGCCATCGGACGACCCTGCCTTCCATTTTTCAAGCCGCAACACCACCGAAATCAGCGTTGCTTCCTGCGCATTTGCTAACGAACGCGTCTAGTTGCCGGTGATGTAGCGAATGTAACGGCAGTACCGAAAAAACGCATGTTCAGTATTTTTGCCCGCGCATGAAATCACAAACCATAGTCTTCCATTTGCAACAACTGAATTCTCATCTATCCTCGAGTAATGAGTTGCATCGGGGGACGTGGCTCGTGTTAAGGACCTTGTCACAAAATCTTTTCCACCCACCTTTTTCCCCGAGACATAGAGGTACAACCAGTGAAGTGGGTAACATCTTTTGCCGTCGCAATCGCTTTCGCGATCACGGCAAACGGAATCAGCTACGCAGGCGATTGCAACTGCAATCCTTGCGCGACATCGGCAGAAAATGCCGCTGAGACATCAGCAGGCTGCTGCAAAACGCGAACGGTCATGCGATCGCAATACGTCACCGAGGTACGTGAAGTACCGGTCACAACGTACAAGAAAGAGGAACGCACACGCACACGTGACGTTTGCAAGCGGGTAGCCCGCGTTGAAACACGCGAGAAGACCTACACCGTCAACGTACCAGAAACTCGCACCAAGACGGAAAAGTACAACGTCAAAGTGTGTGTTCCGTACACCGAAGAACAGGAATACACCGTCATGGTTCCGGAAACCACGGAACATGAAGTGTCCTACGAGGTCTGTGTTCCCTACACCGAGGAAGTCGAAGAGACCTACACGGTCTGTGTTCCCAAGACAGAACAGGTCGAGCAGAAGTACACCGTGATGGTGCCTTATTGCGAAACCAAGTCAGTGACCTACATGGTCAACGTTCCGTACAGCGAGCAAGTAGAGCAAAGCTATACGGTGTGCGTGCCTGTCAAGAAGACACGCGAAGAGACCTACAAGGTCTGCGTACCTTACACTGAGCAAGTCGAGCAGACTTACCAAGTTCAGGTTCCTGTCAAATCAACCAAGCAGGTTACCTACCAAGTCGCAGTTCCCTACAAGGAAATGGTAACTCAGACTTACTGTGTCAAAGTTCCCTACACGGAGAAGCAGACCAAGACTTACAAGGTCAAAGTCCCTTACACCGAAAAAGTAGAGCAGTCTTACACGGTTTCGGTACCGTACACAGAAGACGTCGAGTCGACTTACACTGTCAAGGTTCCTTACACCGAAGAGGTCGAGCAGACTTATACGGTTCGTGTTCCTGTCACTGAGACCCACGAAGCAACTCGTACGGTCAGCAAGTGTGTCCCAGTGAAGACGATGAAGTCCGTCACAAAAGACAACGGCGAGTACGTATGCGAGACAGTGGAGTGCCCCTCAGCGAATCCATGCTGCCCACCTAAGACGATCCAGAAAAAAGTCTGGGTTCCAAACCTGGTAACAGAAGAGGTCGAGTGCACGACCATGCAGCGTCAAGAAAGTGAAGTTCCTTACACTTACACGACGACCAGCTACAAGAACGAAGAGCGGACCCGAACTGTCTGCGTTCGTAAATGTCGAACTGAAGAGCGAACTCGAACTTGCAAGGTCACGAAGCACCGCAACGAAAATCGCACTCGCACCGTATGCGTGCCAAAGTGCCGAATTGAAGAGCGAACTCGTGAGTGCACGATCACCAAGTACCGCACTGAAACTCGCACCCGCGAAGTGCCAGTTTGCAAAACTCGAATGGAAACTCGAACTTGCGAGATTCCTGTCTGCACCATGAAATGCGAAACTCGTACTCGCATGGTTCCTGTTTGTAAAACACGAGTTGAGACTCGAACGCGAACAGTACCTTACTGCGAAATGACCACTGAGACACGCACTCGAACAATCTGTGTTCCAAAGTGCCGTCAAGAAGAGCGAACTCGCGAAGTCAAAGTGCAGAAATGCCGCGCCGAAGAGCGTACTCGAATGGTTCCTGTCACCACCATGGTGAAAGAGACACGTACGAAAAAGGTTCCTGTTTGCAAAACACGAATGGAAAAACGCACCCGCATGGTGCAGAAAACCACGTGCAAGCCTGAGACCCGAACTCGCACCGTGAACAAGAGCCGCATGGAAACAGAAGAGCGTTCCCGTGAAGTTTCTTACACCGTTTGCGTTCCAGAAGAGCGAACTCGCTCCTACGACGTGACTGTTTATGACAACGTTACAGAACAAGTTTCTGAGTCATACACTGTATGCGTGCCTGTGAAATCGACGAAGGAGATCAACGTACGAGTTTGTCACAAAGTCCCAGTGACTGTCGACTGCTGCGGAAACGTTGTGGAAGAAGCTGCAGACAAAGCTACGGAAGACGCTCCTCCTGCACCTGCTGCAGACAAAGCTGCAGACAAGTCTGGCGACGACGCATAAACTGCGTCCCGAAGCCATGGATGAGTCTTAACGACTACACGTCTCGTGGACGTGGGAAAGAGAAAGCCTCGCCGCATGAATTTGCGACGAGGCTTTCCTCAATTCCATCGCAACTTTCCGTCAAAAAGGTAACAGGCATCCTTCCATAGCCAAGGAGAATTCAGACCGGCTTCTCTTTCCGAGCAACCTCGATCTGCTCGAAGGTATACAGTTTGCCTTTCCCGGCCCCCGGGCAAACGTCGCAAGTCTCCTTCCAATCTTTCTTCTTCTTGATGGTCGAGTCCCAGAACGGCCATGTACGACACTGAATGGGTCGCGTCTCATAGACAGTACACTTTCGTGTCTCAGGATCCAAGAGAATGCAATCACCGTCGGGATACTCCAACAGGCTCTTGTCATTCCCCACGTCTCGTACAAACTTGTGCTCGAAGGCATCCACCGACATATTCATCTGGGCCGCCATGGCTAAGACTTCGGCTTCGTCGACCCAAACGTAGCCAGGCTCACCACTGCAGCATGCCCCACATTGCGTACATTCAAATCGCAATCCTTCTGAGTACCAAACACGGGAGTCTTTGGCTTGACGCGGGGGCACCACAGAGGACTGCTCCTGGGCCTCACCCTGCTGCGCTGTGTTGTCACTCGCTGTGTTGTCACTCGCGGTGTTGTCACTCGCTGTGTTGTCACTCGGGATCTCGTTCTCAGCCATGTCTGCAAATACGTCTCAATCGGGATGAAGGGTTCGAGCAACCTGCCCAACTGCCGCAACTGCATTCGCAATCTCTTCCGCAGTCGTGGTGTGACCAGCACTGATCCGGAGTGTACCCTGTGGTTCGCTACCCAAGTAGCCATGGATCAATGCTGCACAATGCCAACCTGCCCGAGTTTCGACGCCAAATTCGGCATCCAAAATCGCGGCAGCATCGCCAGGGGAAAGGTCGTCAATCAAGATACTGGCAGTGGCCAATGCTTCTGGCTTGCCAAACACACGAACATGGGGCAATTTCGCCAGTCCTTCATGCATCAAGTGCGCCAGTTCACGGCTGATCTCTGCCCTCCGCTCGACACCCTCCTCCCGCAATTCTCTTAGCGCCGCCGCCCAGCCTGCTAATGCGTGAACATTCAAATTTCCGGCCTCCAGCTTGGCGGGCATGCTGGATGGCATCGCCAGAGACTCACTACGACTGCCGGTCCCACCTTGAAACAGCGGCAGGATTTGATCATGCATCTTTGGGTCGACATACAGAAAAGCGGTCCCAAGTGGCCCCGCCGATGCCTTGTGTCCTGGGGCGGCTAAGAGATCAACACCGACGCTCACGTCAATCTCGCGTACTCCAAACGTTTGGGCTGCATCCACCAACAGATGCCCGCTACAGTGCCTCATTCCCTGCGCAACGACCTCAACAGGCTGAATCGCCCCGGTGACATTGCTGGCATGGGTTAACGCCACCAATTTCGTGGTACTGGTGACAGCCGACAACATATCTTCTGCATCCACGACCCCCTGCCGATCTACTGGCACGATTGTCAATTCGATTTCTTGCTGTTCGCGTAAACCATGAAGTGGTCTTAACACGCTATTGTGCTCGGCCGCTGACACAACGACATGATCTCCCTTCCGCAACAAACCATGAATAGCCGCATTCAATGCAGTGGTTCCATTACTGTGAAAGGAAATACAATTGGAGTCCGCCGCATGAATCAGCGCAGCGACGTCACGCCGAACCATCGACACGATGCCATCAGCCTCTGCTGCGGCATGGTAAGCGCCGCGTCCTGCAGCAGCACCACAGGACTGAACATATTGATTCATTGCATCAATGACGGCCACTGACTTTGGCCAAGACGTTGCAGCATGATCCAGATAGATACGGGAACGGGTATTCATTCAGAATCCTCACTGGCATCAATGTTCAAACCGGGATGAACCCACTCTTCTTTTCCATCGCTATAAACTTCGCGTTTCCAGATGGGCACCTCTTTTTTTAATCGATTCATGATCCACTCTAATGCAGCAAAAGTCTCTGGACGATGTGAACTGCTGCAACCGATCAGCACGCTCGCCTCGGCAATCGGCACCTCACCCAATCGATGCACAATCACAAGACGCAGCAACGAGAACTTTTGCACAGCGTCGAGAGCAAGTTTCATGAGTTCACACTTGGCCATCGAGTGATGGGCCTCGTAATGAAGTGTCTGGGTAATCAAGTCTCCTGTAGTACGGCGAGTTACTCCGACAAACCAGCCTTGGGCACCGGCATCAGGATGATCAATCCGATCACGTAATGCCTCCACTTGAATGGGTCCATCGACCAGTTCAATGTGAGGCTTTTCACTTACCATTGCGTTCACCTACCACTCGTTGCTCACGTCCTGTTTTTTCCCAAACCTCACCACAGCAATGTCACTGAACCCTCGTTGCGAATGCATTTCGATATCGACTGTGGCTCAGGCCACTCAGTATCAGGCCACTTGGATTCAACCGCCGCTCACGGGCGGAATCAACGCAACCTCGGCTCCGAGGGGAACGCTGGCGTCTGGGCCGACGTACTCGCAATCAACCGCAATTCGGCAGGACGGCAACAACGATTTCAATTCTGGACACTGCTGTGTCAACGCCTGCCTGATGCAACTCACCAACACGCAGGTGGCATTTCCATTACCTGCAGACTCTTCTTCAGCACTGGAACCGATACCAGCCCCTGCTTCTCCATGCTCCACTGGCGGAGCAACCTCGACCTCAACCGCATCTCGGCCGGTCAAGTCGCGTGCTGCCGCAAAGAGAAGGACTTGAATGATCATCAAACTCACTGCAATATCACTGATTCAGACCCGCAGCAGCCAGCTAGCTCAGCTGAGTTCTTTTTCCACCTTGGGCATTCGCCCATAAGCATACGCGAGCAGCTTCAGTGGGTGCAGGGTCTTACGGTCGCTACCGTGCTCAATTTGCATTTTACAGGCACTACATTCCGTAGTGGCGATGGAGACTCTCGCCGATCTCATGGCCGAGATCAGGGGCCAACCAATTCGTAGGCTGTTTCGGTAATTTTTCTTTTGCAGGCCCCATGTGCCGGCCATTCCTGTGCAACCAGCCTCGATCGGATCGATCGACACACCGGGGATCAAATCCATCAGTTGCGGTCCAGACTTCTTGGGATCTAAAACACGAAGATGGCACGGTTGATGATAAGCAATGCTGAGGCTGACAGGTTCAAAATCAAGTGCAAGCCGATCTCCCTCATGAAGGTGCCAAAGAAACTCACAAGCCTCAAACGAATGCTCGGCAACAAGATGAGCATCCTCATCATCCAAAAGGTTTGGGTATTCATGTTTTAAACAGAGCACTGCGGCTGGTTCCGTCGCAATGACGCTGTATCCCTGACGTACAGCGTCCGCCAGCAAACGAACATTTCTACGCGCAATTTTTCGAGCGCCCTTGATATCTCCTGACGTAAGTCTTGCCATTCCACTGGCGGCCTGCGACGTTGGCACATAAAGCCCCACACCATTTTGTTGCAATACTTCTGCCAGCGCTTTCCCGATATCCGGGTCGTAATAATTAGCGTACAAGTCAACAAAGTAGACAACTTTCAAGCCACCGTGCGGTTGAGGCTTTGTCCAACGCCTGCCTGCGGCATGCCTAAGAAATGTCTGCCTTGAAAACCGCGGCAACTCACGACTCGCAGACAAACCAAACAGACGCTCGGCCAGCCAACGCGAGGTCTTGCTTTGCATCAATAAATTGGCCAGCCATGGCACTTGAGCGGCGATAGCTGCGACTGAATCAATTCTGCAAATGAGAGCATCAGATACGGGCAATCCATTTGTCGCCACGTACTGTGCTTTCAGTTCCCCCACAATTTTCGGGATATCGACAGACGCGGGACACTCGAGTCGACACTGGTGACAATTGAAGCACAGATCAGCCACCTCCTTTGCTCGATCCAATGTCAAATCATCGACATCCAACTGCCCGCTCAGCACGCCTCGCAACAGATTTGCCTTTGCTCGCGGGGTAGCTTCTTCGCGAAACGTCGCACGAAACACTGGACACTGACGTTCACTACTGGATGTTGTTCTGCATCGACCACAACCATTGCATCCGCGGGCTACATCCGTGATCATCCCACCGGCGGGCCAATGCTGCAGCACCTGCAATTGTGGCACGGGAGTTCCCTCGCTCTTCGCTAACTCCACGACCGATTCATCCGCTTCGATCAGCACTCGATTCTCAGCCGCCACTTCAATGGTCTGATCAGCGGGACGCAAATTTTCATTGGGTTTTTGCAAGACAGCCCCAAACAACTTGCCTGGATTTAATCGGTGTTGGGGATCAAACAAGCGTTTGACCTGTCCCATCGCCTGCCAGAGCTCGCCAAACTGCCTTGGCAGCAAGTACGAACGGCTCAACCCAGCTGCGTGCTCAACACTAACTTCACCTCCGTATTTCCAGACAACTTCGGCAATCTGCAGCGACAAATCATGCAAGCGAACACGATCTTTTGCGTCTCCCAAATCGAGAAATGGTCTCAAATGCAACTGTCCATGTCCCACATGTGCAAAGACAGTAGCCGTGCACTGACTTTCTTTCAGCGTGTCCTGAATGGCTGTCAGCACGTCAGGCAAGACTTCTCGGGGAACAGACAAATCCTCAACAAATGGTACCGGTGCTTTGTGTCCCTTCAGGCGGTACAAGCGTGGAATCACCCGGCGGGACAAAGCCCAATACATATCACGATCGCTCTTGCGAACTGTATCGACAGTCGTGAACGCTGAATCAGCACCCACCGACAAATCCTCGCGAATGACCGACAAACGGTCATAAAGATCCCCCAGTGATTCACCTTGGATTTCAACCAACAACATCGCCTCTGCTTCCCGCGGCAGAATTGCATCCAAAGCGGGGTCCGTGTCGCGCGCGATCTGCAGTAGGCGGCGGTCCATCAAATCACAAGCCACCACACCGTGTCTCAAAGCAGCGACACCACAACGCGCTGCCGAGTCAAGGCGATGAAAGAAAAGCAGAACCACACCTCGGTGAGCTGGAATGGCTTCGGTCCTCACTGTTGCATCCACGATGACACCAAGTGTCCCTTGGGTACCCACCATGAACTTGGCAAGATCGATCATGCCATTGGAGTCAACCACGTCATCGAATCGGTACCCGCCCCGATACTTGGGGGCGTTAGCTCGTTCTTCGATGAGTGTTTTGAATTGGTTGCATATTTCACTCACACCTCTGGCGAGCCGCCCCGATGTGCCCTCCTCCATGACCGTATCGTGTTTCGACAAGTCTACAATTTCACCATCGCTTGTCACGATTCGCATTGAATCAATGGTGTCTCTGGCTGAACCGCTACGCAGGTAGTGGCTGCCGGATGCATTCGTTGCCAGCACGCTTCCCATCGTTGTGATACTGCGTGTAACGGGGTCGGGACCGAACCAACGCCCATACGGACGTAGGTTGCGGTTCACCAGCGAGAGCGAAGCACCACTCTGTACGGTCACATGGGCATCATCCGCCGAGACCACAACCCGCCGCATATAACGGGAGAAATCCAGCACGAGCCCGCGGCCCAGAGACTCACCGGCCACGCCACTACCAGCACCTCGAGGATGGATCGATAGATCGTTCGAGGACGCGTACTGGGCCGCCGTAACGACATCGTTGATATTGCGGGGGCAGATAACCCCCAAAGGGGCCATCTCGTAGATACTGGCGTCCGTGGCATACAGTTGCGACGTGATGACGTCGCAGTCGACATCCCCGGCAAGGATGCCTCTCAAATCGTCCTGTACGCGTTGTCTCTCAATGTCCATGCGATCTATTTCGATCGCTCAGCCCTACTCACGTCAACCTCTCAGTGCGAAGAACGGCAGAAATTGCCGTCAAAAGCTCAAGACTGACGATTAATCAGGCCAAGAACCTCGGATCTGGACTTGGGGTCATCCCGAAAAATGCCTCTCATCGCGCTTGTAAGGCACAGACTGCCCGGTTTCCGCACACCCCGCATCGTCATGCAACTGTGCGTGGACTCGACCACGACGGCCACACCGCGTGCCGCTAACCGGTTCTCCACGAGGTCGGCCACGGTTTGCGTGAGCCTCTCTTGAACCTGAGGCCGCCGCGCGACCTCTTCCACCACTCGCGCAAGTTTGCTTAATCCCACTACCTTACCGCTGGGTAAGTATGCGATATGAGCTTTTCCCGTGAAGGGCAACAAGTGGTGCTCGCACATGCTGCAAAAACTGATATCACGCACCAAAACGATTTCGTCGTAATCCTCGGTAAACACCTTTGCCAAGTGTCGGGCGGGATCACTTTTCAGCCCCGCAAACATCTCGGCATACATCCGGGCGACTCGTGCAGGTGTTTCCAGTAGTCCTTCGCGGTCAGGATCCTCTCCAACAGCGGCGAGAATGGCGCGAACCGCCTCCTCGATACGAGGCAAATCGACCTCATCGTTGGCTGGCTGGTTAGGATCGACGAAGAAACCTTGATCGGCAGCTTCGGCTCGGGACGGCAAATTTTCAGTGGCGGCGGAAGCTGGCCCCTGAGTCGTTGTATTCGGCACGCTAAACACCACGTGTTTTCTTGGTTCTTGTCAAATCTGCGATCATCGCATTGCCCTCAGGGTATTGAGGCCGGGCAGGCCACGAAGCCTCATTTTAACAGGAGCAGTATCAAACGCGGAATGGCACTGAAGCTCCCAAAAGAAAGATAGCTTGACGTCAAGCTGTTCGAGATTCCCAGCAGGCAGATTCCCCGGCACACATCGATTCTGAGGCTGGTGCTATCCTGAGAGGGTGGTGCGAAGGCCTTCGTGGTCGGATTCTGCGTCATGATGCCACGCCAAAGTACAAGCCTCGCAGCAAATAAGAAACAAACCCGCATGGGGCAATACAACTCGCAAACGAGTGTTTGAGCGTGAAGTCCTGCTGCGAGCTGTCGGTCACGGCTGCGTTTGTTCGAGAGCGAACTCAAGGCACAGAATTCTGTCTGTCCCTCTCACCAAGGTACGATTCCCTACGATGACCGGAGCGGCCCAGCACGGATACTTGATACCCAAACGCGCACCCTCGTCTTTACTGAGATCCCATTCGGCGACCACCTCCAGCTGCTTGGAGTTAACCCGAAGAATTTGCATCAGCCCCCGCTCTTCAAGCAACACGAGATGATCGCCAATCCTGGCAAGTGAAGATCGAATCCTTCTGGAATCAACCCACTGAACGTCTCCTGTCTTCCAGCTGATACACCGCAAATCGCTGTCTGGCGAGTTTCGCCCAGAACAACCGTAAAGAAAACCATCGACAAGCACGGGCGTCGCCCAGTGGCTCCGCATCGCCTGGCGGCGTCGGTCTCGTGGCGGATCCTTCCAGATTACCTGAGACTGTGTTTTTGATACCTGCAGCAATGCACTCCCCAATTCGTAACATTCACTGATAAACACTTCGTCACCGCTGACGACAGGCACCATTGCGTTCACGCTGTCTCTGATCGAAGCCCGATGCTCGAATTGCCACTCGGTCTTTCCTTTCACCGGATCCACGAGAAGCAACCCAGTACGGGCAAACGCAAGTACGTAGTCAGTGCCATCGATTGTGATCGGCCTAGGGCTACTGTAGCTCGCAAGATCATCTCCCGTGCGCCACACCTCTCGTCCATTGTCGAGATCAAATGCCACAACGGCAGTTCCGTTGTACGTGACTCGATCAAGTTGCATGGGAGCAATATTCTGATCTTCGGGAGGACTACCTCCGACCATCACAATGACTTTTCCATCAAGCACAAGCGGCGATGACCCGACCCCAAAAAAGTTTTGCACCACCCCATAAGCAGTATTGGTATCCACCGACCAGATCTCAGTACCGTCTTTGACATCACGGCACCTGAGCACCCCCGTTACCCCGTAAGTAATCACGCGATCACCAACAACGGTGGGACTCGTTCGGGGCCCGTCTTCGTAGCCAAGCAAATCACTGTATTGGTAGGAATTACTTTTTGACCAAATTTCTGCACCAGACGCGAAATCAAAACAACGTAAACGCTCGCGTGAAGCAAGTCGCGAGGTCACTGCGTTGAACTGCCTACTCGCATCCAGCTGAAAGAACCTGCCCTTGGAAACCGTCCCAAGTCCGTACCCATCGCCTACTTCAATGGACCATGCCACAACGGGAGGCGTTTTCCAGTCGATTGACAAGCGTGACTGTTCCACGCTTCCATCGAAACGAGCCCCCAGAAACCGGGGCCAGTCTTGCCCCGATACTGTGTTGTTTATTTTTTTTTGAACGCGAACCTTCTCTGTGGTCGTGTCGTTACGTTGTGAACAACCGATCGACGGCATCAGGATCGCGATCATTGCCCATCCAATGGTCGCATGACAAGCCAACTTTAAACGCATCGCCAATGCCTCTCAAATCTCGTTCACTTACAGTCAACACCGTTCTGGCCTGTACCTGCAGTCCAGCTTGCGACTTTCCAGCGGACCACAAGATCCCCACAGCCATGATGAAGATCAGAACCAACATGACCACCGTGCGTCCGCGACGCCATTGCAAGCCGCTCAACTCACCGAGCGACCTGCGAGCAGAAACAGACGGTTTCCCATCACAATATAAGCCGCAATTTCGTCTCACAATATAAGCAGCAATAAGGTACAACGGAATCATGGCCGATTTATATGTCAATGCACGCCTTACGATTCCCAGCGACGAAATTTCAATTTCGACCGCACGGAGCAGTGGACCTGGGGGTCAAAACGTCAACAAAGTGAATTCAAAGGTCACGCTCCACTGGTCGCCTGGCAACTGCGCAGCACTGCGTGCAGATTGGTGCCGCCGATTCGTTGCCAGCTACACCAACCGGATCAATCGCGAAGGGCAAGTTGTCATCAGCAGCCAGCAGTATCGCGACCAGACTCGCAATTTAGCCGACGCCCGCCAAAGACTGGTCAGCATGCTGCTTTCCTGCCAAAATCCCCCCAAGTCGCGAAAAGCAACACGTCCAACCTTGGGTAGCAAACGTCGACGTTTGGAGCAAAAACGGCAACAATCACAAAAAAAACAGAATCGGCAACGCCCAAGACGTGATGACTGAGTTTTCTGAACAAGTCACACAAACCTTCTCTAATAATGCCGCAGTGCTATACTGGGTAAATACCGTGCGGTTGCATTCGCAATTCGATTACCGTACCGCGAGCATCCCTCGTCAATCGACACTCAGCGGGGCTGTTCATTGTTTCCCTGTCAAATGATGGATTAATGAAGCGTAACATGCACCTCGATGACCTGCTTTCCAAATGGGCATTTGATCCTTCCACTCTCAATGTGCGTTTGGTCAAAGGAAACGATGGTCGTGACGTGATACAAATGCGGGTGGACATGGGCGTTTTGCAGTTAGAAACGACTGGACGACCCGATGGAGAACTTGCCCACGATCATCAGTCCATGCTCGAATTTCTTCAGGAAGAGTCACTGAAAGATGCAGACCGCGATCTGACAGAGGATGAATGCATGGAGGTTGATCGGGAATTCATGCAATTTTATCACCGTCGAATATGCTGGCTGCGACTGCAGTATTATCATCGCGCTGTCATGGATGCAGATCATACTTTGCGACTGATGGACGTGAGTGAAAAGATGAGTCCAGAGGAAGAGTGGGTTGGCACTCACGAACAGTACCGTCCATTCGTTCTTTTTCACCGCACGCAAGCGGATGCTCTGGGCGCGTTGGAAGAGAACACTGCCGAAGAAGCCATTCAGGCAATCAACTCGGGACTGGAAACGATCCAAAAATTTTTCGAAAAGCATGAAGCCGAGGAGCATTATGAATCCGATGAACTGGTCGTGCGACTCATCGAGCTTCGCGAATCCTTGCGGACTGAGTACGCCGTTGGTCAAACCTTGATGGAAAAACTCGCTGATGCCGTCGCAGGCGAACAATATGAACTAGCAGCCGAACTAAGAGACGAGCTTACGCGTCGCGAAGCGAAGTGATGAGCGCATAACAATCAAACATCGTGATTAGCTTTTGCATGATGTGTGACGAAGCGAAATGATTACCGGCCGACCAACCGATAGAAAGATCGTGGCACGTGACGGATACCATCCAGCCCCGAAACACCCCTCCGCGTTCAAGTCGTGAACGCTTGGCTTTAATCGCGCCCGCCAGATTTGGATCCTCGACCTGGCTTTTGTTGTTGCGTTGGTTCGCGGTTGCCGGACAACTTCTGACGATTCTAACCGCTGGTTCACTGAGTCAGGTTGAGCTTCCCTATTCACCACTACTGGGCTTGGTCGCCTTTACGGCAGTGACCAATACGTTTTACGGAATCTGGCTTTACACATTGAAACCGATAACACCGGTCAATCATGGTGGCATCGACGGTGCTGTTGAGATGCAGACGAACTGGCACAGGGACACCGAATCGCAAAAGCTACATGGTGTCGCGTTGGCTTTGATGTTACTCGACCTGCTGACGTTGACTGCGATGCTGTATTACAGCGGAGGTGCCGGCAATCCTTTCAGTTTCTTCTACTTTGTGAATCTTGCTGTGGGTGGGGTCATGATCCGCCCCCGAGCGGCGTGGAGCTTAACGGTGACTGCCATTGCGGGCTACACGTTCTTGTTAAACGATTCGATACCGGTGGAAGGGCTGGACATTTTCAAACCCCATGGGTTCGACTTACAGACGGGTGGTTTGATGCTCGCCTTTGCGACCTGCTCCAGTGTCGTCACCTATTTTGTGACACAAACAGCAGGAGAACTGAAGCAGCGAGAGAGGCAACTTCTCCGCTCGCAGGCAGAACAAGCCGCCAGCCAACGACTTGAAGGGCTCACCACACTGGCGGCCGGCGCGGCCCATGAACTGGCAACACCACTTTCCACGATTGATGTTATCGTGCGGGAACTTTCGCGACACTTGGAGGGCTGGGAAAAACCGGAGTCAGTCGACACCGACCTGAAATTGATCGATGGCGAACTAGACATGTGCCGTCAGATCCTACAGCGAATGAGATCTGCTGCTGGCGACTCGATGGCACAACGTTGGGATCAGACAACCGTGGGCGATTTAATTGATCAAACTCTGGAAGGTGTGCGGGACCCACACCGAGTTGATGTCATCGACGGGACCGCCGCTGTAGAAGGCCAACCGCTATGGGTCCCGCAGGAAGCCGTGGCACAAGCCGTCCGAAATCTTATTCACAACGGCCTTGACGCCAGTGGGGAAACGGGACGTGTGAAAGTAGAGCCACAACTGATATCCGAGCATCTCCAAATATCAGTCATTGATTCTGGGCAGGGAATGAGCCAGGAAGTACTCGGACGCGCGCCGGACCCGTTCTTCACTACCAAAGAGCCTGGACGAGGAATTGGGCTCGGACTGTTTCTGACGCGAAATGTGATTTCAAAACTGGGCGGGCAGCTTGAATTTCGATCAGCATTGGGGCAGGGAACCGAAGCCGTAGTAACGATCCCGCTGGGAAATCAAAAAAACTCGCCAATCCAGCCAGATTAGCTGCTAACGCCGCCGGAATACGTGAAAACCATCGTCTTTCCGCGTCCCGCAGTCGCCACTTATCGCCAACCAGCTAAGATATTGTTGAATGGCAATCCGTCGCACCAACGTCACTCGAGCAATGATGATCGAACCAACACCCGAATCCACGCCGGTTCACGACTCCACCACAGTTGGTGCTACCAGTATTCTGCTGGTTGATGATACGTTTGTGCTACGCGAACGCCTGTCGACTGCAATGGAGCAACGTGGCTTCCGGGTTGAAGCAGCGGGCAATTACGAAGAGGCGATCGAGATTTTTCGCAAACGGCCAACGGAACTGGCGGTACTGGATCTTCGAATGCCAGGCAAGAGTGGGCTGGAATTACTGCGAAAGCTATTAGATCTTGCGCCCGACACTCGAATCATCATTCTTTCTGGCTTTGGCAGTATTCCAGCGTCGATTGATGCTGTTCGCGCGGGTGCTGTCAACTTCCTGAGCAAGCCTGCTGATGCCGACGACATCCTTTCCGCTTTTATGCGAGGTGACGAACCTTCGGTTCCTGATGGCGCGGTTGCGTTTCCGGCCCCATCACTGGCCCGAAATGAGTGGGAGCATATTCACCGCGTTCTATCCGATTGCGGTGGCAACATTAGCGAGGCGGCGAGGCGGTTGGGAATTCATCGCCGTTCCCTGCAACGCAAACTTCGCAAACGGGCCCCCGAAGATCCGGCGGTTCCCGATGCACCAGAGGAAGAGGAACTGGACACCTGACACGAAAACGACACTGCTGCCCGGGACTCCACAATGCGGCAATGGTCAGATTCACATCATTTTGCGAACCGTTTTCATGATACCGTCTCTCATGCGTCCGGGCGTCCTGACGGCTTAGTAGGAAGGGGTCCACATACTGGAGTCGATGCGTACTTCCAATTCGTCTTGGCTCATATTTTCTGCAACGCCGTCTTGCTGAGCAGCCCGACAAACTGCTGACGCAATATATCTTGTCACATCACGGATTTCGCTAAGAGGCGGCAGTAAGGGCTCACGCGAGTTGTTCAGCGCTGGGGATGCATCCTTGAGCGCGAGAGCAGCCGCCATGAACATTCCTTCGGTAACTCGCTTTGCCTCGACTGCTAGTACGGCCAAGCCAATCGCAGGAAAGACGTAACTGTTGTTACACTGCGAAATAATGTGCGTAACACCTTTGCGGACGACCGGTTCAAACGGGCTCCCAGTGGCTACAAGGGCTCTTCCTTCGGTCCACTCAATGAGATCAGCGGGCTTCGCTTCAGCACGAGAAGTGGGGTTTGACAACGGAAAAATCACAGGCACCGCGGTATGCAGAGCCATCTCACGCACGACCGACTCGGAAAACACGCCAGCTTGCCCAGTGGCCCCGATCATCACCGTTGGCTTGGCGTGATGAACAACCTCCTCAAAACTGATCTTCTGTTTTCCATCACACGTCCAACCTTGCAAGTCAGACATTGACTGTGAAAACGGTTCATGTATTTCCTTGATGTCTGTTCTTCCATCATGCAACAAGCCTCCACGATCGATCAGGTAAAAACATTTCCGAGCTGCTGACTCGTCCATGCCTGATGCAACCATCGTTCGCAACAACTGATGCGTGATGCCCGTTCCGGCGGAACCAGTACCCAACATCACGAAACGCTGTTCGTCCAACCGTGTTTTGGTTGCTGCGACTGCAGCAAGGATAGCACCAGTCGTTACAGCGGCCGTTCCCTGAATGTCATCATTGAAAGTACATAATTCATTTCGATAGGACTTGAGCAGGCGTTCCGCATCAGCAGAAGCAAAATCTTCCCATTGCAACAGAACATTCGGATAACGCAGCTTAACTGCCTTCACGAACTCCGCAATAAAAGCATCATACTGGCCACCCTTGATACGTTCGTGCCGCCAACCAATGTACTGAGAGTCACGCAGCAGATCCTGATTATCAGTTCCCAAATCCAGCATGACAGGCAAAGTTCTCCGCGGGTGAATGCCACCGCAAAGCGAATACAGGGACAATTTCCCGATAGGGATCCCCATTCCTCCAGCACCTTGATCGCCCAGACCTAAAATTCTCTCTCCATCTGTCACCACAATGATGTCCACTTGCTCAGGAGCATTGACCAGTATTTCCTGCAGCGAATCACGATCGGGATACGAGAGAAACAGCCCTCTTGGGCGGCGGTAAATATGACTGAATCGCTGGCACGCGAGTCCTACCACAGGCGTGTACACGATCGGCATCATTTCGGAAACATGAAGCGATAAAAGACGATAGTACAGGGTCTCGTTTTCGTCTTGCAATTGCCGCAAGAAAACGTGTTTGTCCAAGTCAGTGTGTTGATCCCTGTAAGCCTCATACGCACGTTCAGCCTGAACTTCCAGTGTCTCCACATGCGGTGGCAGCAAACCTCGCAAACCAAATTCCCGACGCTGGGACTCGGTAAAAGCTGTCCCCCGATTCAACAACGGATCCTCGATCAATTGCAGGCCGCGTTTACCATTCAATGTGCGACTCTGTGAAGCTTGCGAACTCGAAGACTGCCTACTCATATCCACGCCTCAATTTTTTGATAAAGTCGCACAAAGCTCGGCCGCCCTATTCAGACCATATTCTGTAACCAGAACCTGTTCCCCTCGTCTCAACCCTCATACAAGCATGGGCAGCATCAATCAAAAACCCGCCCATGGCGGTATTGCTCATCTTGGCCGGCTGCCGCAGTCAACGCTGCAACGTTCGACTTTGTGAAGAACCCCTCATAGCCATGGCAGCGTTCAACATACTCGGTGATCAAAATGGAATAGGCTGAGTGTTTCGAAAATATCTGCTTCAAATTGGGTTCATCAAGGCACTCACCGACCACGTTAGCAAGAAAGGCAACCCCTTTATCTTTCAATGTGTTGACCACGTAATCCACATTTTTCTCGCCCGCGCTGTGATCACCATCGCAAACTTCATATGCCAAGTGATGCATCCGCCGCCCAAAGTTACGAACAAAATCTTCAGTAGGCATGGGAAGATCGTCAAAGGAGTTTACGAACGACGGTGTGTTATTGGCTGTGAACACCTTTGCAGGTGACTGTTTGTCATCTGCAACGTTTGAGTTGCGATTCACATTGGTGGACGAATTCATGTCCATAATGTTGTAAGCACCCCAAAAATAATAATTCGACATCGTCAAAAACTCTAAAATCGCATCCTCTCTCTCACCGGCAAGAACACGAGTCGCCATATGATCCAGTCCCATCACCAAAGGATTCAGTCTCTGTTGACGTGCAAAATCATCGACTAAACCCAATTGCGAAAGCACCTCGCTTGGCAATTGAATCGGTTTGCCCAAGCCGAGTGCGTCGAAGTCATCCATTTCCACCTGACAGTAGCCAATCCGGTTGCCGGTGTAGTCCGATGGAAATGAAAACGTAAACGCTGAATCAGTAATGAGCGGATTTTTGGTCTCGTGGTGATAGTTGAAACGAATGCTGTGTGATTCCAGAATCCGTCTCACTTCGACTTGGTCCAATGCAGCGAATACTTCACCCACATATCGAGCGTTGGGCTTGGCCGCAGCAAGTGGATAAAGTGAATTCAAGAGTGTGATTTCATCCTGGTATTCAGAAACCAATGGCTCCATCACGATCAAGCGGGGAAACTCGGGCTTGGATGCCAACAGAAAAACGCGATGCGTTTCACTTTCGAACGCAGCAGCCAAGCGGTATGGCCCCATCAAGTACAGTTCACAAAGATAGGATACGGCATCGCCGTGTTCGACTTGCACCACAACGGCCCTCATGGGCCCTAGCAAATCAGACAAACCACTGCTTTTTCGGCGTTCATAAATCTTTTGACGGTAATCCTCAAAGAAGGCCGAATTCTTTTTATCGCCCAACGGTTGGTAAGACATTTCATCAAAAGTCATGGCGTTTCCAAAATTCAAAAATCACTTACCGAAGAACGAAACCCTATCAAACCAACAACACTGCATCATGTAGCCGCAAGTGGCCATTTTCAGCGAAACCTCATCATCACACGTTATGCAATCCATTGCCGCTGCCTCATGTTCGACAAAAAACCCGCAAGACGCCATCGGACGACCAATCACGCAAGGTTTCGAATCATCAAAATTTCGAATCATCAAGGGCACCGGATGACGTCATCCTTCTGCACTCAACACACTCGGTGTCATGCCGGAGTTTATTTACTGACGCGAACCTCTGGAGCAATCGATTTCTTTTCCACCACGGCCCCGGTGCGTGTCTCGAGGAAAGTCACCATATCAGCCAATTCAACTGCAGTCAGCGATGCGGCAAAGGACGGCATGTTGTACCCACCGTTGTTGATGCGAATGATCAATTCGGGCCTTGTTAAACGCTGCCCGATGTCACTCAACCCGGGGCCACGATGACCACCATACCCATCAATTTCATGACAATACAGACATCCTTTCTGGTGCACCAACTCAGCACCATGCACCACGGCAGAATCGTTTGAGGCTACCACTGATGCCGGCAAGGGCTTCACCCCAAAATCAGGCGACCACGGCTTCTTGTAGCCATAGATCGTCAATACCACCAAGGCCGTGAAGCCAAAAACAACCGTCCCCACTGCCCACGGACGTCGCGATGGTGCGCGATCTCCTTTGTTCGAAAGCATGGGAACGACAATCAAGCCAAGCAATCCCACCACAGGCAAGCCAAGAATCACAAAGGTTTCCAATTGCGGTGGCAGCATGGACAGGATGGCAAAATACCACCAGAAATACCAATCGGGCATCGGATTGGCATTGATGTCACTCGGATCAGGAGACGTCCCCAGCGTTGGAGGCCCAAAGAACAAAGCGCAGCCGATAATCAACGCCATCACGGCGATGGAAAAAACAGTGTCTCGCCAAGCAGCAATCGGCCAAAACGGAACCCCTGTCTTCTCCAAACGAGCTTCGTACTCTTCTTTGTAAGTTGCCGGATCGACTGGTTCCTCAACCTTGGGCATTTCCGAGATCCCGTGTCTCAGAACCAGCCAAAGGTGCAACCCAATGCCGGCAAAAATCAGCCCTGGCAAGACAAAAACATGGATCGCAAAAAAACGAGTCAAAGTGGAACCACCGACAGTTTCGCCACCCAAAATCGCGTGCGCAATCGCCGGACCGACCAGAGGTGCCCGCCCTGCCATTTCTGCAGCCACGGTAACCGACCAGACCCCATTGGCATCCCATCGCAGCAGTTGCCCGGTAAACGACATGCCGAGGACCACAAACAGCAGCACCACGCCACTCATCCAGTTCAATTCACGCGGATACTTGTAGGCCGCATGCAGGAAAACCTGTGTCATGTGAATGATGGCCAAGACCACCATTGCAGTCGCCCCGTAGTAGTGCATACCACGCAATAAATTTCCAAGCGGTGCCTCGTTAGTGATATACAGCAGACTTTCGTAAGCTGCCTCACCACCGGGAACATACGTGGTTGCCAAAGCAATGCCAGAGATCACCTGCACAGCAAAGGCACAAAGAGTTGCGCTCCCAAAAACGTACCACCACCTCGCATTGTCTGGAACGATGTGGCGCAACATTGGCATGACCACATCCGAGAATCCCGAACGATCATCAAGCCAGCCAAGAATACTTTTGATCAACTTCATACCAAATCATTGGTTGTGAGCGGGATCGGGGAAGTTTCGACTTCAACTTTGCCATCAACCACTCTCACGGGATATCTGGCAAGAGCTTCGGGAGGGGGTCCTGCGGCAACGGCCCCGTCCTCGTAATAAACACCACCATGGCAGGGGCACATGAATAGTTTTGCGTCATTCACCCACCGAACAGGGCACCCTAAATGCCTGCAGTTGACAGAGAACGCAATGAACTGATCCTCGCCTATTCGACGCAACCAGGCGCCGGTCATTGCGGTGTCCCCCGCCCACGCCGTTGACGTCGCATCTTGAAATTGCACCAACTTGGTTTCACCGATGGGAAATTCATCCAAGCCGCCAACATCCCGCCACTTGCGGGGAGGTTTACCCACCAAGGGTGACAACACGTAAGCGATCGGCGGCAACGACATAGCGGCCCCCACCAAACCCGCGAGTCCCAAACTCAATCGATTTAAGAAGGAACGTCGGTCCGCAGAACACTGGACATTCTCATTTTCCTTTTCGCACACAACTGATCTCTTTTCAAAGGAAGCAAAACAACACCAACACACCATTGACGCTTCATGCCATGACTCACCCGCACACTCAAGATGACCACGGGACGCCGTCACGCAGTAGCTCACGGCTCATGCATTTCTCGAACCCAACCGGTGACTGCCCAAACCATCACCAACGCCCCCGCGGCTGACATGATCCAATTGGTCAAGATACCCCACAACAGCATCATAATCCCCATCGCCAGTGCAGCCGGCACATAAGTTGGCTGGGGGTCCTCTGCAACAGTCTCATCGGAACCGGATGGACTCTTCCTTGCGATCACCGTTGCCGATGCGTTTTCCACGGCTGGTTCTGTCATGGACATTGCCGTTGATCTGCTATCACGCTCTGCATCGACTCGAGCGTCGTTCTGTTTTTCTTCTTGCTCGCTCATCATCACGTCTCCACCGTTCGGGTTACCGACAAACGAAGTTCCCCCGGCGTATCAACCGTGTACCAACGGCACAACACACTGACAATCGCAGCCACGTAAAGAGAGCAGGGCGGCACCCACATCAAAAGCCCTCCCAGTTGTTGATCAACTGAAGCTGTCATTCCTGCATCATACAGAGCAGTCATGATTGCGAGCCGTTCCTGCGGACTGGCAAAAGCGGGGCACACCGTGATGGCCGTAAACGTGATATAGATTCCCAGCAGAGTGCACCCAAGGCAGGCAGAGAACAAATAGACGACGGCATTACTGGCGGGCAACCGAGCCTGTTTGAGCGGCGAGTAGATCGGCCACCAAAACAACACCCCCGCAGCAAGAAAGGTACCTGTTCGCACAACACCAATCATGTAATTTTCTGTCGCCACACTACAAAATGTTGGAATGTGCCAGAACCACATCGCGCCCAACCCCAGCAACCAGCCAGTCATCGGACTCGTTATCACGCGTCGCATTCTCTGCCGAAAAGAACCATCATCAACGGCCACTGAAGGTGTGGCCCGAGCGGCGGACAGCGGCAAACTCAACACAAGACAAAGAGGTACTACCAACAGCATTAACAGATGCTGAATCATGTGAGCACTGAACAGGAATCCGTCAGCAAGCACGCCCAGCGGAGAGACAAAAGCGAACACCAACACCGACAAACCAGAAGTCAACCAGAGAGTCTTCGAAAGACTCATCCAGCCGACATACCGACCATAAAGAATGGCGACTGTTGCCGCAACGAGCCAAACAGGTGACCACCAATTCCACAGTGCCCTATCGCTGATCAATTCGATCATTGCATGAACCCCAGATAGATGATGCAGAACACGGCAATCCAGACGACATCCACGAAATGCCAATAGATGCCAATGGCTTTCAACGTTGAACCATGAAGCACATTACGGTCGTGCTTCACCGCCAAAACATAGGCAATGGTGAGTGCGATTAGACCAACGATGACGTGTAATCCATGGAAACCCGTCACCGTGAAAAACGTTGCAGTGAATAGATTGTCACTGATGGTCACATCGCTCGAGATCAACCCGTAATACTCGATCGCTTGACCGCCGATAAAAACGGCACCCAATGTGATGGTCAAAGCCAACCATAAACGGAACTGCGAAAGTTTTCCGGACTTCAGAAAAGCCTCTGCTTTCCATAGCGTAAAACTGCTACCCAGCAAAGCAACTGAGAAAAACGCGGTTCGCGTCACGTCAAGCACGGAAGCGGACGTTATCTCTCCAACCAAGTCTGTATTAAAGACGACATAGGAGACCAACAGTAGTATAAAAAACACAGCCTCGGAAGCGACAAATGCCCAGACACTGGAAACTGACTTATCTGGCCGCCAACCACTATCAGCAGGCGTTCGTTCTTTCAGCCCATCAGCGGCTTCGGGATGGTCAAGGTCCCAGACAGGCCGTCGACTGGAGACTTCGGGAATCACTGCAAAATTCTCGGGAGGTGGGGGTGAACTCGTCGCCCATTCAAGCGTGAATGCTTCCCACGGGTTATCACCTGCCTCTTCTCCCCGACGAAGACTGACCCAGATATTCAACAGCAAAACGAGCGTCCCGGCAGCCATGGCAACTGCCCCTGCCCCAGCGAACGCATTGAGAGCCATCCAACCTGGGTTATCCGCATACGTGTAAACCCGCCTCGGCATCCCCATGACCCCCAGCACATGCTGAGACAGAAAGGTGGCATTGAGACCGAAAACCCATAACCACAACTGCCATTTCCCCAACCGCTCACTCAGCATCCGCCCAGTGATTTTTGGAAACCAGTAATACGTGGCAGAGAACAACCCAAAGACTGTTCCGCCGATCAGCACATAATGGAAATGCCCAACGACAAAATAAGTATCAGTCAGTTGCCAGTCGATCGGCACGGCGGCGAACATCACACCCGTCAAACCACCAATTACAAATTCCAACAGGAAGGCAACGGCAAACATCATGGCAGTCGTCAAGCGAATCGATCCGCCCCACATTGTCGCCGTCCAGTTGAATACTTTCAAACCTGTTGGCAGTGCAATGAGCAGAGTCCCCACCGCAAAGAACATGTCGGCCCCCATCCCAAGGCCTACTGCAAACATGTGGTGCGCCCAGACGCCATAACTCAACAAGACGATGACTGCACTGGAACCAGCGACAAAGGCGTAGCCATAAATGGGCTTTCGCGAGAAGACCGGAATCACTTCCGAGATCATGCCAAAGGCAGGTAAAATCAGGATATAGACTTCGGGATGCCCAAAAACCCAGAAATAGTGCTGCCAGAGTACGGCGGATCCACCTCTCGCAGGCTCGAAGAAAGCTGCTCCGAGCAGTCGGTCGATCAACAGCATTGCCAACGCAGAATTCAAGGCAGGCAAGGCAAGAATGGTCAGGATTGCCGTCATCAGACTCATCCAGACAAACAACGGCACCCTCTGCAAACTCATCCCAGGGGCACGGCACTGCAATACGGTCACGAAAATATTGATGGACGCAGCGACCGACCCAATCCCTAGGCAAATCAGACCAATGATCCAGTAATCTTGGGCGGGCATCAAGTTATAAGGCTTGGTTGATAGCGGGGCATAGCTGAACCATCCCGCATCCGGTGCCTGCCCCGTCATGAAACTGAAATAAAGCAGAATGCCTCCGAAGGGAAGCAACCAATAGCTCATCGCATTGAGTCGCGGGAATGCAACATCACGAGCACCGATCATCAACGGCACAAAGTAGTTTTGGAAACCGACGAGCACGGGCATCCCCACAAGAAACACCATCGTAGTGCCGTGCATGGTGAACATCTGATTGAAAAGATCAGGTGACAAAAATGTGTTGTTTGGAAACAACAACTGCACCCTGATCAGCAACGCCTCCAAACCGCCAATGGCAAGAAAGAAGACCGCCGTGCAAATATAAAGGATTCCGATTTTCTTGTGATCAACGGTGCTGACCCAAGACAATAAACGCCCCGTGGACGGCGATCGCTCAACCGCAGCATCAGCACGGGTCGCACTATCAGCATTTGCCACATCATCGGAGGCCAGTACTTCAGAATCGCTCATCTCAGCGTCTCCAAATATGCCACCAGATCATCCAGTTGTTGATCCGTGAGTTTAAAGTCTGGCATTTTGCACCCCGGTTTGTAGGCAGCAGGGTTCTTCAGCCAAAGGCGAAGGTTCTCTGGTGTGTTACGCAACACACCCGCAGCCAATTCATCCCGCCTGGCAAGATGAGTCAGATCAGGCGCGATCGAACGATCCGCCTCGGTACCAGCAATCGCATGACATTGCGAACACGTCAACGAAAAAAAAGTTTTTCTACCGGCGACAGCGTTTGGCTCAGTTGGTGCCGGAGGTACAGCCTTCTCTTTTGACAGCCACTCTTCATACTCGTCCGGAGCATGTGCGTGGACCAGGAAATTCATCCATGCATGTTGAGTCCCGCAGAACTCAGCACACCGTCCCTGATACACGCCGGGCTCATCAGCCTGCAACCAGATGAAATTTTCACGGCCAGGAATAGCATCCATTTTCCGTGCTAAGCGGGCGACCCAAAAGGAATGAATCACATCGGCCGAAGAAAGCTGAACCCGCAATCGTTTTCCGGTGGGTATGTGTATCTCATTGGCAGAGACAATGTCGGTACCTGCATACTCGATTTCCCACCACCATTGATGCCCGGTCACAATCAAATCAGCGACCTGTTCTCCCGGCGGGTGAGCCTGGGGCACAGCGTTGAAAGTCAATACGAGCTTGGCACTGATGGCGGCAATCCACAACACAACAATGACGGGTGCCACAATCCAAGCAATCTCTTTGCGATGACTGCCGAAATCCTGAGTTGGCAACTTGCCTTTGGAGCGAAACTTGAAAATCGCAACGCAGATCAGGCCGGCGACCACAGCAAAAATGCCGCCACTTATCCACAACACCTGCACAAACAGATCGCGAATCGCTTCTGCCTGCGGCGACGCAGGATCGAAAACTGGAAAACTGGACATAATGGGGTCCAACACTCGTTTCGCGACGAACACTCGCCCGCGTAACTGACGGCCGATCTGCTAACAGTCTAGAAAGAAACCCGACGTCTGCTAACCCACGCAAGTTGGTGCACAGCCAAAAAGGAAGACGATGCAAGAATGCGTTCATCCCCCCCACCCGCTGTAGTGGGAGATCACACAAGCAGGGAGCATTCCACAAAGGAAGCTCACGTCACTTCTAACTTCCCTGCACCACACCCTCTGCATCGCTCTCTACATCACAGAGAAGTAATTCTCGCAGGTGAAATCGAAATACTCATTCCTGAGCTCGGGCTCCAGCTCATTGCATAAGCAATAATTTTTAACTTGAAGCAGAAGATCTCTGGGCTGGCACATCCGCATGGCACGCCCAGTCGCGCGGTAATGGGTCTCGATCAGATAATCGATCGCACCCGCTTGGTACGGGATCCCTGTACTCTTGCAAATCACTTTAAAAAGAGTCCGAAATTCGTCCTCGGTCGGATCAATGGCTTCAACTTTATAGGGAATGCGCCGCAAGAAAACATCATCCACCAAGTCCCTCGGCTCCAGATTGGTGCTGAACACGACCATTTGATTGAACGGAACCTGTATTTTCTTTCCACTGACCATGGTCAAGAAATCGTATCGTTTTTCCAAGGGAACGATCCATCGGTTCAACAATTCGTCAACACGCATTTTCTGACGACCGAAATCATCAATCACGAGAATGCACAGTTGCTTTTGACCTGCAACGGCGATTCACTGATGCTGGTATCACGACTGCACTGAACCTCAAGCATGTCCATCGTCAGCTCACCACCGGCGACAATCGTGGGCCTTTCAATACGCACCCACCGTTTACCAAAGCTGCCATTGTCCAATAAACCACCGCCAGACTCAGGCATGGCACTGTGGTGACACATGGGGTCATAAACACGCAAGACTTCCCCCGCGACGTCAATCGCACGCGGGATCCACACATATTTTCCAAACGTTCCGGTAACACGCTCCGCAATCGAAGTTTTGCCGTTACCAGGAGCACCAAACAGAAACATCCCCCGGCCGCTCGCAACCGCGGGTCCGATTTTCGCAAGCATCCCCGGGCTGATCAACAAGTCACGAAATGCGTGCTGCAGACCAACCTTCGGCGGACGCTGCCCATCGATGGTTTGGTACCGAACAACAGCGATGTATTCGCGCAACGGAACCGGGCAGGCCCCGTAGCAGGTGCTGTCCCGAATGTGACTTATGCTATCTTCCGACCGGTTTCCGTCAGCACATGCACGTAATCGTGCGTCGCTGTTGTACTTTTGCAGGCAACATGCTGCTCCATTTTCAATCGGGTCAACAGGCTCTCGATCATGGTAAACGGCAATTTGACTTGATCAGCGATCTCTCGCCCCTCAGCCTCCCCCACATTGATCAAAAAGCGATAAATCACTGCCTCGAGCAGCGATTCGTTCACACCCGCCTTATGCAAATCAAGCGGCTCCCCTGGCCTCCATGGCTCATCGCTACTGGGGGTGAAACCAGCAGGCAAATGCCCAGCGGGGCCCCGCTGGCCCGACCGGACGGGCCGTACCTGCCTGGGCGATGAACGGCCGCTGAACAGAACGAGCCTGTCCATTGCGAGCCTGCGAGGATGCTTCAGATGAAACAACCTTTTCCTTCACTCCCTCGACAGAATTGGCACTCTCGGGCACGTCACCCTGCGTGACTGCATCAGATTTTACACCGGGAGGCTTCGCGTCGCCTGAAGCTGGACGCTTACCCTCGCCACCCAACAACTGAAGAGGTGAAATCAATGAATCAAGTTTTCGATCAACGCCGTGATCGCTATCGGCTTCCGATGGCTTGGCCATTGAAAACAGTCCGTGCAGCAATTTGAGAACCGCGCCGTCACCGCGCGTGCAGTGGGCCTCCCACTACGGACCAAAATCGTCGTTGCCCCCCAATCAGCACAAAAACAGGGACCTCGTACCGCCCGAAGTCGTCTTTCAAAGCATCCAAAGCCCGCAGCCCCGTCCCGAACTGAGGCCCCACGAACCGCCTCCCCGCCCGCTCCTCAGCTCGTCTCAAGCTACAGAACTGAGCTACAGAACTGAGCTACAGAACAACTGAGACGAAGTCCACTCTCGACGAAATTCGCTTAAAGCCCAATTCCCTGCGTTGCACTGAGACGTTACTGCCTTGCAATAAGAAGTGGCGGGCAGTGCAGTGGAACTGGTATGCAGTGTTAACGAAGCGGGAGGACAAAAGAGGAAATGAATTGCGTCACGAGCCTCTGTGAACTGCACCCCCTTCGCAAGGACCAGAAACCAGCAATCACCGATGAGTGCGTCCAAACCGACACCCACCATCCCACACGCAATACACCACTTTGAGAAACGTCCGCACAATCCCTGCAACCGACACATTCTCCCATCTCGTGCTATTTGACCGAAGAGCAGTGATCAGTACGCAGATAATGACAACAGCTGTGAGGTAACAATTTACAGCCCCACTTTCTCGTCTATCTGATAAGCCCCAGGAACCTGAGCTGTGCTCAACACGTCAACCTCGACGGCAGACCACCTCAGCCAACGCATTGAGCAGGCTAAAGTCGACTTTACGCTGCCACCTGGTGCCGGACGATTAATCGCTGCCGGTGACTTCAAAGGAAGAACCAACGACACGCTCGTCCGCTGGCTTGAGACCGACGAGGAGGTAGCAGCTCATTTGCTCAAATAGTGCAATACACCGCTATTCAACATGAGCCGACCTTACGAAACGCTCGCGGAAGCGGAAAGGATCATGGAACATGACGAACTGGCAAGACTCGCAGTCGTAACCTTCACCCCCAGCTATTCCTGCCAAACATGAAGGTTGATCTCTTTGAACGGTCAGCACCTTGGACCCACAGCATGTCAGTTGCTGCAGTAGCTTCGATGATTTCTAGAAGCAGCGGCAGCGGGGACCCTGGCCTAGTCTTCATTGCTGGAGCGATGCATGACATCGGAATCTACGCCAGCCAGCGTCTCGGCCCGACCAGCTTCAAGGAAGTCATCGCTCAGGTGGATGACCTCTCTCCTACCCATGCAGTTGAACGCGAACTCCTTGGCAGGGACCATGGAGAACTCGGGGAAGCAATCTTGAAACAGTGGGGACTTTCTGAAGAAATTCAAGCCATTGCCAGGCACCACCATGATGCCGACCAACAACTCGACAGTCCCCACGCAGAAGCCATCTGCTGTGTCGCGATCGCGAACGACCTGTGCAGCCGGTCAGGGCGAGCAGCAATTAGCCGCAATAACCTTGACCCACCGAGCAATGCGGTTTTCAAACGTCTGAATATTGACGCAGGCCTACTGACTATCCTCGGACAGCAGCTTTATGCAGCACTCAACTCAGCCAGTGAACTGAACTGACGCCGGCTGCAATGTCGCCCACTGCCCGATTCAAAGCGGCCAACACCGGCACGAAAGAACACAACCACCGGCCCACATAGCGAAAAAACACGCCCTGTTGCTCACTGCTACGCGAACATTCGCGGGCTCTACCGCTGCTGCGAAGCCCCCTACTTGCCAGCTTCGCACCCCCACTGACGAGCTTCTATTTCCTCCCCCCCGAAGTCCCTGAGCCTTGGCCAACAGCTTACTGGAGGGATAAGCAGGCAAACGCCCTTGGGGATCGCCAATCGCCGCCTAGAGGCCATGCCACAACTGCCATCCGGTGTGTTGTAGCCTTGGCAACAGGCCAGAAAGAGCAGCAAGCCCGAGAAAGCATCAAAAGGAGCAAGTTCGACCAAGCAGTATCGACGTCACCTTCAGCCTGCCACCCGCAGCCCTAGCAACGGGCAGTGGCTTTCCTCGCCGCAGCCCCTCTTTCGAATCTCTCTGATGTGTAGCAGCTATCGCGAGAGAGCGGCCTCGGTGATTCAATGCTGCCCGCGAGTTGAAATCAGGCTGTTCGGTTCGCAACAGGTCGCTTCGCTGGGTAACGAACGACTGGGTAGCTAACAGCGGTGCGGACCTAGCCCTGCAGCGATGGAATTCGCGATAGGAAAACTGCAGAAGACAAGTTGCGACGAGAGAATCCTGCGAAGGGGAGTGCAGAAACCGCGCCGAACGGCGAATCACGCCTTTGGTGGCAATCGATTTTCCCATCAAAGTCGGCAAAGTTTTTCAGAAAGTCCAAATGCATCACTGGATCAAGAAAATCGGTAAAACACTGCAATTCTTGCTACTGCTAGCTCAAAACAACGACCGATGTCAAAGCTCTACAGGAGTCGTTGGAAGTTTTTAATCAGAAACTTGCAAACGGCTCTTGTCACCAAGCGGAAGGCCCTCTATCTTTCCGCCTCGTCGCTGTGGCAGCCACGCTCTTCACAGAGCGCTTTGGCGAGCTTCAAGGCCTTGTCGGGCTAGAAAGTTTTTCAACTTTCCACGCTTTGACCGGTTGACGAAAAACACACTGTCCCGCATATTACGGGACCAACCACGAGTCACCCGACTGCCTCGCATCTTCGGATCGAAGGCGGAACCATCGGACCTCGCGGTTTACCGATCTTTGACAATTTGGTGATGAAACTTCTGTTGAGTTCAGCAGTGCGAGGTTGCTGTTTGGTTGTATTGAAAGTGTCACTTGTGACACTTCATGCAGCACAAAACTAAATGGCGAATCGCTGGGGTCTTTAACCGAAGGCCCCGGAGCAGAATCAACTTTCGGTTTAAACTTGATTTTTCCCGGTGACGCTTCGGCGGCACTGGTGAATCGATACAAAATTGAAGGGTTTGATCCTGGCTCAGAATGAACGTTGGCGGCGTGGATTAGGCATGCAAGTCGCACGAGAAACTAATTAGCTTGCTAAGAGGTGGACAGTGGCGCAAGGGAGAGTAACGCGTGGTTACTTACCCTCGAGACCGGGATAGTGTTGGGAAACTGGCAGTAATACCGGATAACATCTTCGGATCAAATGGTGTGATTCCGCTCGAGGATAGGACCGCGTACTATTAGCTTGTTGGTGAGGTAACGGCTCACCAAGGCTGCGATGGTTACCGGGTGTG
>Ga0315322_10000407_pt1 | contig 32025 bp, 24 predicted proteins | sample M110021515metaG_FD_203461 | JGI IMG/M metagenome (GOLD analysis project Ga0315322, IMG submission 203461) | Ammonia-oxidizing marine archaeal communities from Monterey Bay, California, United States - M1 100m 21515 | ecosystem: Environmental > Aquatic > Marine > Intertidal zone | place: USA...
TTGATTCACCGTCTTTTGATTCACCGTCTTTTGATTCACCGTCTTTTGATTCACCGTCTTTTGATTCACCGTCTTTTGATTCACCGTCTTTTGATTCACCGTCTTTTGATTCACCGTCTTTTGATTCACCGTCTTTTGATTCGCCGTCTTTTGATTCGCCGTCTTTTGATTCGCCGTCTTTTGATTCGCCGTCTTTTGATTCACCGTCTTTTGATTCACCGTCTTTTGATTCAGTATTTTCATCCTGCAGGCGATTTTTGAGTTCTTCGCTGCGGTCAGTAACCGATTTCTGTTCGCCTTGTACTTCCTGGAGATCTGCGCCGTTTTCTGTGCGTGCACGGGCACTGCGTTGATTGTTCAGGTTGCGTTTCAGGTCTTTGATAAGTTTCGTGTATCGCTCTTTCTCGTCGCGGATGCGTTTCGACCGATCTTCGCTGAGCAAGAGTTTTAGTAGGTCTCCTAGTTCCTTGGTCGCAGCTTCTTGATTTTCAACCGCCTTTTGAAACTCTTGGGTTCTCAGTGAAGATGAGGCGAGTTTCAGTTTTTCGAGTACAAACTTATCACGTGATTGTTTAGCTGCGCGACGCAGAAGGGCGGAGCGTTCAGGATTCTCGGTGGACTCAACTTCAGCCAGTCGCAATAACAATTCTTCAAGTCTTTCATATCGCTTCGCTACGCTTACTTGCTTTGCTGTTAATACTTCAACCTCATCCGCCCCTGCTCTTGGTGGGACTGCGAGGTTTGACAGGCTCGTTGCTGCCAGCGTGAGTGCAATGATGGTGTGTCTGAATGCCATTGTTGACCGACTGAGGGTGCGTCTTAGGGAGACAGATGGAATTAGCAATGTATTGTGGGTCATTGAACTGTTCCTGATGGGTTGTCTACATCCTGAGACAACGATTTTCCAATTGATTTTATTTGGTGGAGTGACAGTTTCGTTTGGTTGGGGTGATGTCAGCAGTGTGTATCGGCGGGCAGAATCATTACTTGAACAAATCAAGTACTTGTTTTTTGCGTTCTTCTTTCGTCTCGTCAGTCAGGTCTGTTTGGTCATTCATGAGTTGGCGAACAAGATCGAGCACTTCGTTGTAAGTTTCCAAGTCGAGCATCTTCTCAAGGATGGCGTTCAGTTGCAGGATCACATCCTCAGCCGTGCTCACTGCTTCTGCTGTGCGAGCAGCGCCGACCTTGGAATCAGTGACGACTGACTCGACTCCCTTGATCTGGGTGCGCAGCGTAGCTAATGAACCGCTCACAATCGTTTTGATAGGGTCTCGTACTCCGGTTGCAATTCGCTCGCTGCGATCAACAGAGTCAACGCGGTTGTTCAGCATCTCCAAAAGGATGTCGTCGAGCGATAAAGCGATGCCCTTCAACTCTTCTGAAGTTTTGGTGGCTTGCAGGCCAGTCTGCTGAACCCGTAAACGGCGTACTTGCTCGGCCCGCGTGAGTTCCTCATCAGTTGGATTTTGAGTGAGTTCAAAACCGGTTCGGCGGAGTAGGTCCAGTGTTTCCCGTAAACTTGTCATTTCGGCGATGGTTTGTTCCAAGCGAGAACGTAGTCCAAGTTCTCTCCGCTCCAGCAGTGCGAGCAGTTGTTCGGGGGTAACGACTTCCAGACGGAAAACTTCGCTACGCGTGATGTGCTGCTCCCCGAGGTCGTAGCCGTCAGTGGCTTCGCCAATCAGGCTGACCGCATTCCCCGGGACCAGTTCAGACAGTGTGCCGTCGTCGACGAGGTCTCTCAGGTCGAGATCCGCAGAAGCTTGCCCGTTGCGATCCAAGTCAGGAGAGGTTGAGGCAGATTTGGGTTCAACGTGGTCGCCATCAGTTGTTGGAGGTGCAGTGGGTGTCACGGATAGAGTCAAGTCAGTCACGCCATAATCGTCAACGGCGATAGCGGAGATTGGCAATTTTGCTTTGGAAGTGATCGAGGTGCCAATGCCTTTGAGTTCGACGCTCAGTTCAGGTGACTCGTCGAGTACGACACCGAGGAAGTAACGATACGGCGCTTGGGCAGAGATTCCGTTACTGTCCCTGGGAACGATGCTAATTGTGCTTGCGGCATTGAAGTCCGGCAGTGTGAATCGAACTTCCTTGCGGTCCTCGGAGTATTGCAAATCTAGATCGCTTTGCGTGCTGTCGTCAGTCTTTAACAAAACGTCAGTCTCTCCAAGTGGGACGCTGCTGCTTGCCACAAGCGTTACATCACTGCCTTCACGTAACCGCAGCCCTGACTGGTAATCAGTGGTCATGCCCGTTTGCCCGCCGTCTGACGTGCGTAGGTAATCGGGATACTGAATTTGGAGCGACATGTTGGTCAACACCGGTGGTTGCACGGCTTCGACGCGATAGTCGTCCAAGCGGTCATCAAGCCCCCGAATGTCCAAGGTTACTGATTCGCTGAGCGCGGTGAGGGGTGAGCCGTCAAGGATGAACGATTGGTATCCGTCAACGATGCGTCCTACGCGTCGCATGCTCGATTGACCTCGCGTGCCGGAGTCCGTTTGGTAATAGACAGTGCAGTTGACGGGCACTTCTGCGCCGTCTGCACGGGCTTGTATTCTCAGCGTTGCGTTGCTCCCCCGCGGCAAGCGAATTGTTTTGCCGGCAAACTCAAGTAATTCTGGGGCTAGTATTTCATCGTCGGATGCAGTCACGACGGGCAATTCAATTCCCACCATTTGTATGTCGGCGCGTCGCGGCCAAGGATCGTCAGTTAACAGCGTCAGTCGAGAGGCGGCTAGTGCAAATGCTTGTGGGCTGAGAATCAGGAATACCAACGCCGCGATTGCGAGTGGGCCAGCAATCGCAAGTTTGTGCAACAACGGCTGAAGGCGGAACACTTTGTTTGGATCCACTTTGTCAATTTCGGATGCAGCTTCAGCATGCACATGATCCAACAAATGTTTTGAGTGCGAGTCACCGGTGCGACCCTCTTCGTTCAGCTGGACGGCTGTCACCAGGCGACCCCCCAGGCTGGGATGGTGTCGCTCCACTAGTAATGCCAAGCTGTCATCTGGCAGAGGCCGGTGCAAGCGACCCGCAAGCATCTTTATCAAGACTGCGATTAGTCCCACAGCCACAGCACCCAGCAGAAGCGTTCTTGCCAAACGTGGCATTTCGGTTCCGCCCAGCTGAACTGGCAGATAATCCAATGCCAAGCCGATCCAGAACGCTGACAACACCAGCGCAACGACGGCCAACAGAGAATCGCATACGATATACCGTCGAATCCGGCTTCGCAGCGTTTGGAGCAGCGAGTTCAGACCTGGGTCAAGGTGTTGTTGGGAAGACATGCGGGAAAAGTTGAATTACAGTTGGTGGCGAGCTGCGCGGGGCTAGGCCCCCGAACAGTTTCCTTTTATACCAGACAAACGGTCTCTGTAGCGTTCTGGCTACCCCCGTGAACCGCGCGCGAACAGGCCGCGTTTCTGCCGAAGGTCAATCATTTCTACTCCTATTCTCATTGATTAAGCGTGTTTACGGAATGACAAAATTCAGACCTTGTATTGATCTTCATGATGGCCGTGTCAAACAAATCGTTGGCGGGACTCTGCGAGATGACGCTTCTCCGGTCGAGAATCACGTTTCGTCACAACCGCCCAGTTGGTTTGCAACCAAGTATGCCAATGACAATTTGGCCGGTGGGCACGTCATTAAATTAGGGCCCGGAAACGATGAAGCTGCACTCCAGGCATTGGCAGCGTTTCCCGGAGGTTTGCAGATTGGGGGCGGTATTTCACCGGAAAATGCTGGTTTTTGGCTCGATTCGGGAGCCAGCCACGTGATTGTGACGTCGTGGCTCTTCGATTCCGAGGGTAGCTTGCTCCAAGAGCGGCTCTGCGCGATTCGTGACGCGATCGGGACTGAGCGGCTCGTGATCGACTTGAGTTGTCGGCGTGTCGAGCGACCCGGTGGGCAACCTGCGTGGTTTGTCGCCATGAACCGCTGGCAGAAGCTGACGAATCTTGAAATCAGTGAACAAACGTTGACCTTTCTGGCTGGTTTTGCCGCAGAATTCCTTGTCCACGCTGCTGATGTCGAGGGACTTTGCGGCGGAATCGACCAGGAATTGGTAGCCATCTTAGGGGGCTGGGCCCGTGTACCCATCACCTATGCGGGAGGGGCAGCATCCATCGAGGACGTGGAATTGGTTGAAACGGCCAGTGGTGGAAATGTCGATGTCACTGTCGGGAGTGCGCTCGACATCTTTGGAGGCGACGGAATGCGGTACGACGATTTAGTCGACTGGAACAGTAGGGAATCGAAGCTTCCAGAAGCGAAGTAATTGTGAATGACGTTAACCGACTAACAAATAGCGTCCGTTATCAGTTTTGGGTTAGCGGCAAAGCTAGTGGCCAATTCGCTAGTGGCCAGTTCGCGAGGCACCGCAGGAGTGGCGTACTGTTGAGGTCAGCCCCCGCGACCTCGTTATTCGCCGTCGTGACCGGTATTGCTTCGCAGGACGTACTGAATTGAATTGCGGCTGCAGTCGTCACAGATGGCCAACATGACGGCTGGAAGCAAACGCAATGCTTCTACCTGCAACGCTTCCTCTGAATGAGGGGGTACCGTCGCCGGAGCTGTGGCGACGATTGATTTTTCGTTGACGTCCATCTCTGGGGGGCTCGCGATAACCGCATTCATTAAATGACCTCGTGCCTAAGTGTGGCTTGTGTCTTGTGTGTTGAGCCAGCTGGTGCACGACATCTTGCCGCGTCCAGCTAGATGCTGGACGCAATCCAGCAATCGAATAAGTCAAAGCGTCCCGCCTTCTGAACCATCAGGAGACATCAATGGGATTGAACTTCATGCGTTCTTTGCTGTGAATTCCATCCTGCTTGAATCCCTGCGGCGTTCAACGCTTGCTTCAATTTAGGGCTGTCGTTGCATCTTTGGCAACAAACACTGATCTCGCTGTATCAGCAATTGCTTCAGAAATAGAGCGTTTAATAGCTTATTGCCCACGCCCGAGGATGGCGAGTGTGTGGGCGGTGGACTTTCGCTGAATGCAACGTTTGGCTTGGACACTCGGGTTGTGGTAACCCTAGGAAGAATCATGAGTCCCCTCAGAAGGAGGGGGGCTGTTGGATGCAGCGTGGGCTGTTGGTTGCAGCGTGGTCCAGCCCTTGGATGCGTTTAAACAGTCAACGGTTGACCGGCGTCGTTTTCGTTCCCTGGTACGTGCAAGGTTGTGATGTGTCTCACTCGCCTTTTTGAAATCTGGAATCGGGATGCGTCATCTCGCGAATCTTGAAGGAGTGTCTTTTGTTGAGGCGGGCGTAAGGCTGTTGCAAACAGCGAACTCGATTACGGCGGTTGCAAAAAATGGTCTTTGCAAATTAGTGAAGTGCAAAGTTGCCTTTGACTGCATCAGGAGCATTGCGTTAGGACGGTGGCGTTGCATCGACATTAAATCAGGCTCGTTTCGCGATGCACCACTCGGGGCTCAAGGCAACCATGCATTTTGATTGGACAACTGTCAGTGTCAAACGGCGCAACAACTGCTTCGAGTCGTTGTCTTTGTTTCTTTCGTGATCGGGCTTACACTGCACGCTCTGTTTGGGTGACACTACACGCTCTACTCGCGACGCCGCTACACGCTCTATTCGCGACGCCGCTACACGCTCTATTCGCGGCGCCGCTACACGCTCTGCTCAGGGTGGCGATAACGGTGAAAACTCCAAGAATGGTGATGAGTGTCTTGGTGAGGTCTGCCGGAAATATGATTGCTCGATGTTGGATAGGGAAAATGTTTTGCCTGCAAATCGGCGATCTGTTTCCCCCGTATAAACCGAACCCGATTGGCAAGATGGGCAAAAATTGAAGGTTTTTGCTCAAGTTGACGATAGGAACACAATCAGCGGGACGATGCAAATGTTGTATCCGGTGAGCCGTGAAATGGCATTCGTTTCATTTCAAGGCTGTGTCGCGGAAGGCAAAAGAGATCAAAAGATGTGGTGGACAACAGATACTCCAGTGCAGCGTCATCCGATACGGTTCGTCGAGCCAATTTTGCAACAAAAGCTAGTGCAGGCTAAACCAACCCGTCGAGCCCAACAGCAGAAGCGTTCGAAGTTGCCAGTCAGCGTTGCCCAAGCGGCGGCGAATCTCATGCTTCAGGAGTCGGGTGCAGATTGCACTGCCGAGGTCCCGCGACTCAGGAAAGACATTCGGTTGTTGGAGACTGCAATTCAGGATGCGACTGCCCGAAGAACTGAAGCAACAGTAGCACACGCGTCAGTGCAACGTGAAAATCTCTCGCTAATACACAAAATCCGGGAACTGGTGGTTCAGCTTGATGAGACGAAAACTCAGGCGGAACGTGCTCAACTGCAAGCATTGAGTCGGCGAAAGTGGGCAGCCTTAGCTGCTGACCTTGCCAACGAACGTGCAACTCGCGACCAAACGCAGCATGCCGGATCTCAGCGGCAAATATCCGAGTTGATTGCGTCGCTTGACGAGGTGACTTCAGAAAAATGCAATCTTGAAAACCTTTTAGAGAGGACGCAACAAGAGAACGCGATCTATTTAGATGTAATCGATGATATGGAATCTCTTCGAGGAACTGAGCTGCAGGAAGTTCGTCGAGAGAATGAGGTATTGCAGCGACGACTCAGCAAGGAGGGCGTGATTGATCGATCACATGTGCAACAACTGAATATTCGGCTTGTAAGTCAGGCAGCTGAAATCCGATCATTGAAGAAAGAGTTCGCTGATAGCCAACGGATCGATGTGAGCGACGGAAATGGCTACCGGACCGTTTTCGACGACCAGCCTGCGGTGGTTGATGATTTGTCAGATGATCGTTATTTGCGGTTGGAAAACAGTCTTCAAGCGGTCCGTACCGAGTTAGATACGGCTGTCCATCAATTGAAGTATTGCGACGCGGAAAACGTTCGATTGCGAAACAATGTAGAACGCGTGGAACACCAATACGACTCGGATTTCCGTAATGTGGTTCAGGTGGCCGAATTGCATGCGACACATGCTGCAACGATGGAGCAACGGCAGGAATCCTGTGTGACGCAAGGTCTGACTCTTGCTGCGCCAGAAGGCCAACGCAAATCGTCTGAAGGTCAGCAGTCGTTCGATGACACGATTGTGAAAGACGGCGAGTTACCTCACAAGACTGACCAAACCACTGCGATCCAAAGCAGCCCTTCGCTTGCAGTTGAACAACTGAAAATCGAGATGAAAGAACTTCGCGATACCAATCACCAATTGGAGTCGCTTCAAGGACTGCAGGCGAAATTGACAGGTGAAAACAAAATGCTGGCGGCTTTCAATACGGATCTCGAACAACGGTTGTCGGGGGTGCACGATCAGCTCTCTGGTTTGGAGCAAAAATATGCTGATGATAAAGCGCAATGGAATGCGCTGTTGGCACACCATGAGGGCGGCACGAAGGTAGCGCAGACTGAATGCAGGTTGGTCAAGAGTCAGTTTGAAGAGCAGCGGCTGCAATTGGAAAGCAAACTTGACCAGCAGTTGGAAGTGATTCAGTGTCTGAATGCGGATATCGTTGCGGCTCGAGCCTGTCAACGAGAATTGGAATCAGAGATTGAAGGCGAGAAAGTCAATCGCAACTTGGCCGACCAGGAAGTCAAGCGAGTGGAAAACGAGGCTGCACGCATCATTGAATCGCTCTCGCGGGAATGTGACCGGCTAAAACAGAATTCCTTGCACTCGCGAGATGAACCGGGAGCCGACTCTTTGATTCGTTCGGCGGCGTGAACTCAAATGCAACGGTGCATTACTGGGAGCGGGAAGACCACCATGGCTCTCCAAGTACCGTTTTTAATTGTTTATTTGGGCAGTAACTTGGCGTTCCGGAGTGCCGAGTCCGAGTTGGCGATCTCAGCGGCCTCTGGAATCCTCAAGGGGCAGAGACACGTTGCGGAAATGATTGGTGGCTCCCCCAGCCTGTTCGCCATGATGGCGTACGGAAGCGTTGGTTACGCGTCTGTATTCTGTTGGTAAACGTGAACGTCTCGCTGCGGAAATGGAATGCTAACTCCACCCTTATCAAATTCCTGTTTGACGGTGTGCATCAGGTCCCAATACACAGACCAGTAGTTCTCCGTGCGGGTCCAAGGTCGACAAATGAGGTTGACGGATGAATCACCCAGTTCGTTGACTCGGATGTTAGGTGCTGGGTCTTTGAGGATGAGAGGATGGTTCTCAACGGCGTTTGCAAGGATGCTTTTTGCTTGGTTGATGTCATCGGCGTAACCAATTCCAAACACAAGATCGACACGTCGCGTTTCGCTGGAAGTCGCATTGGTGATGGTGCCTCCCCAAATGTCATTGTTGGGGACAATCATCAACTTGTTGTCAAAGGTACGCACATGCGTTGAAAAAAGTGATACGGAATCGACATTTCCGGATACGCCTCCTGCTTCAATGACGTCACCCACGTCAAAGGGGCGATAAGCAAGAATCAAGAGGCCACTCGCAAAGTTGCTGAGTGTACCTTGCAACGCGAATGCGACCACGAAACCGGCGGCCCCCACTGCAGCAATCAATGGTGTGATGTCGATTTCCAAAGCTGCTAAACCGATGATGAACCCAATCACGATGGCAAGTTGCTTGGTAAATGAACTTAGGAAATTGACGAGTAACTGCGATACCCCTTTGACGCGTGAGACGCCGCGCCGCACAAAGTTGGCAATGATGCTCGCGCCAAAATATGAGACCAGCATGATGATGATGAACCGAACAAGGTTCCATGCCCAGCGTTTTCCCCCTTGTTCCGCAATTAACCAACTTGTGAACATTCGCCACATTCCAGTCGCGCTGGTTACCTCCAAAGCAACACCGTTCAGTGCGTTGTTGTATTTGCGATAGGGCTCCGCGTCTCCGCCCTTGAGTTCCAAGCTGTCCAATACGATGCCGAACTTTTCAGAGATCTGAGACTTTTGGATCGTGAGGGTCGTCAGTTGCTCGGACAATGTGTCTCTCAGGGTGGTGAGAGATTCGATGTTCGGTGGGGCGCTTGCGTCGGCGTTGGAGGATGGAGAGGAATCTGCACTGCCTGTTGTGGACTGGTCGTTTTCGGGTTGTGAGCCGGGTGCTTCTGCTGGGGTTGAAGCCGGAGCGACTGTGGTTGAGGGAACCGGAGGTGTGTCCTTCAGGGCTGTGATCTGATCCGTGATCTGCTCAATGCGAATGTGGATTGAGGTGATCTTTTGGACGTTTTGCTTGAGAAGGTTTTGCCAACCCTTTGCCTCAATTTTGAGTTCGTCAACTGTGAGGGGTTTGACAAATAGTTTGAGATGGGCGGTGGTGACATTTGCGTCTACCGTCGTAGCAGTCGGGTTGGATTCCGCTGCAGCAGCATTCCCGTCAGGCTGTGCGGCGATGGGTGGGGTCGAGATTTTCGAGGGAGTGGACGTTTCCGACGTAGGTGCCTGGCATTTGGCATGCTCAATGGTAAATAGCTGGAATGTGGCAACCACGAGGATGGCGAGACAGACCGGCAAACGTGTTTGATGTGGCTTGGTGCTCATGAGACGTGCCGTGGAGAAAATGTGGGTCAGGACTAGGAAGTTTGGCAGATTTCAGAGGGCTTTGCCATGCTGCAGGTTGCAGGCAGAGCCAACGCCGCTGGCCGAATGATCAATTGCCTGAATGCAAGTGTATCGTTCGGGTTTGGATCAGTCGGGGTGGGAGTGGATCGTGCATCGGGGAATTCTTGCGAAAAGGGATGGGAACGGTGTGCGTTGGGCAGGACGGAAACTGGAAAACAAATTGAGAAACACGCATAAATTGCAATTGCAGCCGACGCCAGAAGCGGCAAATTGTTTATACTGGACTCGTCGGCAGCAGCGGAATGCTTCGTCACGCGGTACGTGTTTGTTACAACGCGACTTATCGTTCCGACTGCCATTTGGTGTTTGCATTGAAAAGTAAGTACTGGGTGTGTTCTCAATCAGCTTTCAGGGTGATGGGGGGCCGCCAGACTTGTGCTCGATCAGCCATTTCGCGAGCGTTGTCGAGATTTGGAATTCCCACCTGCTGTCCTGGGTTGGCTATTCGACAAAATTAGCCTTTCCTTGAACTTCCATCCGCTTCGTTCTTCATCCACGGCAATCGGCACACCTTGTTAGGCGATAATCGGAATCGACAATTTCTCGACGCGCAAGCCCTGGCGCGACTTGCGGCCGTTCCGTTGTTTGCTCGGCGGCCAATGGTCGGCGGAGTGTCCGGCATGCATGCCAGTCCGCATCGCGGATCGAGTGTCGAGTTTGCAGAATATCGCAGGTACGTTCCCGGTGATGATCTCCGCCGTCTGGACTGGCGGGCTTATGGACGCACTGATCGGTACTACGTCAAGGAGTTCGAGGCCGATACGAATCTGCGTCTCTGTCTGGTGGTGGATACCAGTGGGTCGATGAACTTTGGCTCAGGCGATGTGACGAAAATCCAGTACGCTCGGCGTCTGGCTGGATCGCTCGCGTACCTTGCAGTTCAGCAAGGTGATGCGGTTGGGCTGACGTGCATGGGAGCTGATGTCGTTCGTGCAGTTCCGCCCAGGCGAACCCCTTCACACTTAAGGGGCTTGAATGACATCTTGGAAAATGCAACTCCTGAGGGTGAGACTGGTCTCGTGGAACGCCTGCATGAGTTTGCTGAGACAACTCGTGGGAGAGCTCTGGTTGTGATCATCTCTGATCTGTTCGTCGAGCCCCCGGCACTACGTGAAGCATTTGATCATTTGCGATTTCGGAAGCACGATGTTTCCGTGTTCCATCTCTTGGATCCTCAGGAGGTTTCCTTCGACTTTCGGAGGCCAACGCGTTTTGTTGATCTCGAAGGTGGCGTTTCATTGTTTGCAGATCCAAGCGAAATTATCGACCGTTATCAACAGGCAATGGTGGACTACCTGGCTGAGGTGCGCAAGATCGTCCTTGAAACGGCAGTGGATTATCACAGCTGCAGCTTGGATGGCGACTACGAGCAATCGCTGTTTGACTTTTTGGTCCGTCGAAACACAGGGCGGGGCGGTAGATGAGCTTTTTGCAGCCCGCGATGTTGATTGCTTTGCCCTTGATCGCATTGCCCATTGTCATCCATCTGATAAACCAAAGACGGTTTCAAACCGTTCAGTGGGGAGCAATGCAGTTTTTGCTCGCCGCCAATCGAATGTCTCGTGGGTATGCCAGAATCCGACAGTGGCTGATCCTTGCTGCTCGTACTCTAGCAATAGCGGCACTGATTTTTGCAATCAGTCGACCACTGTCGAGCGGATGGTTGGGAGTAGCTGGCGGTGGGCAGATTGATACGACGATCATTTTGCTCGACCGGTCACCCAGTATGACTCAGGTTGGTCCCGGGGGACTCTCAAAGCTGGATGCTGGCCTTGCTAAGCTGGTGGATTCCTTGGAAACACTCGGAGACAGTCGCTATCTTTTGATTGACAGCGTGAATCAAGAACCGGTTGAGTTTGAGAATCCCAGCGACCTGTTAGAGATGCCAGAGGTTTTCCCTGTTAGTGCGTCCGCTGATCTGCCTTCGTTGCTCGAAGCTACTGATCGCTATATCCGGGAAAATCGCCCGAGCAGAGCCGAAGTTTGGATGCTCAGCGATGTGAGGCGAAATGATTGGAAAGATGATAGCGGTCGATGGGATTCGATTCGGGAGTCGCTGATCGAACTCCCGCAAATGTTGCGTTTTCACTTGCTCGCTTACCCCGATATAGATCCCGGAAATCGTTCTTTGCTGGTTAATCAAGTTCGCAGGGTCGAGGATGGTGAAGCTGCAAAGCTGCTGATCTCACTGCAAATTGAACAAGAGAATAACGGCGATGTCGCAACCACCCTGCCCGTATCTCTCGAATTGAATGGTGCCAAGTCTGTTTTTAATGTGGAACTTAGTGGCAAGGGGTCTGAGCTTGTAGATCATCCGGTAATGCTGGATACGGCAACATCACGTGGTTGGGGACGCGTTTCGATTCCAGCAGATTCGAATGCAAGTGATAACGAATTCTTTTTTGTGTTTGATAAGGAACCACCTCGGAGAACTTTGGTCGTCAGTGATGATCCTGCAAAGGTACGTCCCGTTGAGTTCGCGGCTGCTATTTCACCTGACGCCGCAGTTGTTTGCGAGTCAGTGAGTATCACGCCGGATAAACTCATTGGACAAGATCTGGAATCTGTTTCACTCATCGCGTGGCATGTTGCTGTTCCCGGTGCCGAAGAACCTTTGTATGCCGTGCTGCTGGCGTTTGTTCAACGTGGTGGACAAGTCATCTTCTTTCCTCCCAAGAAACCAACCGATGCTGCTTTCGCGGGTGTTGGGTGGGGAGCTTGGCAGGAACCCCAAGTGGTTAGGGTGGGGTCTTGGGTGGGGGATCAAGACCTGTTGTCCCGAACGCGCAGCGGTGATGCGTTGCCTGTGGGTGAGTTGAAGGTCACGCGACACTGCGACTTGGTAGGTGAGTATCGCTCACTGGCTGTTCTGGATGGGGGGGCGCCGTTACTTGCAAGGGCTACCACGGATCGGGGCGGTGCGTTCTTCTGCACGACGACGACGTCGCCAAGTGATTCTTCGTTGGCCAGTGCCGGTGTCGTTCTGTACGCAATGGTTCAACGGGCTGGGGAGGCCGGTGCTCTTACTTTGGCTAGCACGAAGCAGGCGATCGCAGGTTCTGTCGCACCGCCGGAAACAAATTCATGGGAACAACTGGCCGGAAGCACGGATGGGCTCTCGAGCACTTATTCGTCGACGGCAGGGGTCTATCAAGGTGGCGAAACGCTGCTTGCGATCAATCGAAGTGTGGACGAGGACACCGGAACGATTGTTCCAGCAGAACGTGTCGAGTCGCTGTTCGCAAACCTGGATTTTGATCGTGTGAATCAGACTGCGGAAAATAGCACCAGTTTGATTCAGGAAGTCTGGCGACTGTTCTTGATCCTTGTGCTTGTCGCGCTGATCGCTGAAGCACTGCTTTGTATACCGAAACGTATCACAGCGAACGCGGCAGGATCCGCGTTCTCTGGTGGCGGCAACTCCCAGGCGTCCATTGCCAGTGGTTTTGGGGACATGAGATCAGGATCGAAGTCTGAGGATGTTTCCGTAGGAGGTGTGGCATGACTGGCGCGCAGCACCTGACATTTCTTGCGACTCCATTCTCGGTGTCGTTGTCGATCATTGCGATTCTGGGAACGTGTGCTGTCGGCTACTACGCATGGCTGCGTAGCGGGCGTTTGCGATCCGTTGCGAAGCTTGAAGTGTTACGCGTGTTTATCGTTGTTGTGATTGCCTTGTTGCTTAATCAGCCTGAGTGGATTGAGGAGTATCTACCTGAAACCAAACCAACGATCGCGGTGTTATGGGATGATTCTCGGAGCATGGAAACGCGTGACGTGCTCGTTGATGGTGAACTTGGCAAGGAGGCGATCACACGCGCAGAGGCAGTCAAACCGTTGCTCGATTCAAATGCGTGGGCCGAGCTTGATAAGCGATTGAATGTGGTGTTTCAGCCCATCACCAGCGCAGGGGAATCAGTTGGGGATCTGGATGCAGCGAATCTCGATGCAGTGGATCTCGATGCAGGCGGATCCGGCGTTGAGGGTACCGTCATGGCGACGGCAACGGTGACTAATTTGAAAGATCCGCTGCTTGAAACAGCGTCAAAAATTGGTCAGTTGATGGGGATCGTCCTGATCTCTGATGGTGATTGGAATGCTGGAGATCCCCCAGTGGAAGCAGCTTCGCGTTTGCGTACCAAGCAAGTGCCCGTCTTTACAGTGGCGGCGGGGAGTGCAAATCGTTTGCCCGATGTTGAGCTCTTGAGTGTTGATATTCCAACGTTTGGAGCGGCTGGCAAGCCGGTGCGTATTCCTTTTACGATCGATAGTTCGTTGCCGCGAGATTTCGCCACTACCGTCACGATGCAGGTTTCCAATGGCGACACGTTGACCAAGGATGTGCGGGTGACAGCAATGGGGCGTACGTATGATGCGTTCAATTGGAAAACGACCGATACAGGGGACTTCACGATTTCTGTATCGGTTCCAAGACAGGCAGAGGAAACGATCGCTGATAATAACGAACAAGCAGCCCCAATCGTTATTCGCGAAGAGCAACTTAAAGTGTTAGTGGTTGAGTCGTATCCACGCTGGGAATATCGGTATCTGCGCAATGCATTATCGAGGGACCCGGGCGTCGAGGTTTCCTGTTTGCTTTTTCATCCCGGCCTCGAGAAGGTTGGGGGTGGATCCAAGGATTACATCGATCTCTTTCCAGAAGCGATTGAAGATCTGGCAACTTACGATGTTGTGTTTCTCGGTGACGTGGGCCTTGATGATGAGCAACTGACAGAAGAGCAGTGTGAGTTGCTGAAGGGGTTGATTGAACAACAGGCTAGCGGATTGGTTTTCATGCCCGGTTTGCAGGGAAGACAATTTAGTTTGCAGGACACGGCCTTGGAGGAATTGAATCCCGTGGTCATGGATGAGTCTCAGCCGGGAGGCTGGGGGTCACGGACCGCCGGACACTTTGAACTGACTGAAAGAGGTCGCAACAGTCTACTGACCAAGCTGGCGGATAGCGGCGATGAAAATGTTCAAGTGTGGGAAGATCTGCCGGGGTTTCAGTGGTATGCACCTGTGGTGAGGGCCAAAGCTGGCGCAGAGGTGTTAGCCGTCCATAGTGAGATGAGCAATCAGTATGGTCGTTTGCCGTTACTCGTTACCCGGACGTTCGGCGAGGGAAAAGTCTTGTTCATGGGAACAGACGGCGCTTGGCGATGGCGGAAAGGAGTCGAAGATAAATATCATTATCGTTTCTGGGGCCAGGTTGTTCGTTGGATGGCCTATCAACGGAACATGGTAAAAGGCAAAGGAATGAGGCTCTTCTACAAGCCAGATCAGCCTCAGGTCCGGAAGACGCTCACGTTCAGTGCACACGTCATGGACAAAGGTGGAGAGCCACTGCAGCAGGGTGATGTGTTGGTAACCATCACGTCGCCAGCAGGAACGGTCGATACGGTCAGGCTTACCGCAGAAGGCGATCAATGGGGCGTGTTTCAAGGACGCTTCACGCCTCAGGAGCCCGGCAAACATGCAGTTTCAGTTATCTGTCAGCAGACTGGGGTGAAGCTTGATGCCACGGTTTACGTGCGAGGACAGGCGATAGAGCAGGTTGGTAAGCCTGCAAGGCCCGATGTGCTTGAAGAAATTGCTTTGGTGTCGCGAGGAAAGGCTGTTGAACGGGCCAACGTGGCAGAAATTATCGAGTTACTGTCCTCTCTTCCGCAGCCCGAACCCTCGCTCAGACGCTTGCAATTGTGGAGTCATCCACTGATGTTTGTTGGGCTCGTTGTGCTGTTGGGAATCTTTTGGGTATGGCGAAAAGCGGTTGGGTTGATCTGAGTCTTTCCGAATGGACTATCCGACGCGACCTGAGTTTCGACGCGACCTGAGTTTCGACGCGACCTGAGTTTCTAAGAGCCATGCCACCTTGAGCGTCGGTGGCGAATAAAAGAGCGAAACACCATCGGTGTCCGTTGGTTCGTCGCTCTCTGTGAATCTGTTGAAACGCTGCGAATGAAGCGTAATCGGTTGCGACAACGCGGTGGCACTTAAGCGGGTGCACTAACACAGGTGCACTAAGGTGGTGGCATTAGTAGGGAAGGTTGTCAGTTGGTTGTGGTTTTCCCAGGTGCAGTTTTTCTCTTTCCCTTCACCTTTGGCGCGGTGTTTGCCTGAAGCGGCATGATCGACTCTTTGGGCGGGGTCTTGGTATCGGCTTGTTCTTCCGGGTTGACGGGTTTGTCAGTGTGCAGAGGAATCGGGATCAGAACGAGGCGGAGTGGCGTTCCTTGGGGTGGGATGCGTTCTGTGAAGGGCAGGTAGAGCAAGTCACCAGCCTCCGCGCTGCTGGCAACCGGGACGTCCATCATGGCCGAGTTAAAGTTGGATACACAAATCATATCGCCTGAATCCGCGCGATAAAATTCCTTGCCGCTTTCGGGATCCTTCCAGAAACCGCTTCCTGAGAATACCCAGTCCGGCTCCATTTGTTTTCCAGTGGTAGCCTTTTTCACCCAGTGGCGACCATCCACTGCTTTGAATTTTCCATCCTTGTCCCGGTAGCAGACCCAAAGCCGAATGCGTTGGCCTGTCGCAGGAACGAATTTTGGGAGAAACTCAACAGGGGTTCCTCGCATAGCGCCGACCGCAAGTAGAGCTGCGTGGACCTCTTTTGATCGAGCAAGAGTTCCAATGATTGATTCGTGCTCTTTGGTGCCCTCGGGACAGGCAAACATTTCAAGCGGGCCGTCGGTCATCGCAACATACCCATCAAGAATGACACGCTGTTTGTCGGCATCGACCCAAACATGATTCTTGCTGATTGACGTTCCCTTTGGCGGCGGGCTGAGGGTTCGGCGGGTGATCGTCGCAGGAGACACATAGGCATTCTGTGCCGCGTCAATTTCCTCCTGTGTCGCCTTTTCTTGAGGATCTGAAGGTAATGCTGTGTCGGGAGTCAACGGAACAGGCAACTGGGGTTTTGAATCTGATTCCTGTAGCACGCGTGGTGGCGCGGTGGCTGTTGGCTCGCTCGATTTGTCAGTCCCTGTGGGTGGCTCGCTGGTTTCTTTTAGCTGAGCGGTGGCAGTCTCCACCTGCGGGCAGGCAAACACGAATGATGTTATCAACAAGACAGCGGAAACCGGCATACACTTTTTCATCGCATCTCTCTCTCGCGCGGGCACTTATCGGCTCGTGGGATCAGCTTCATGGCTGGGAACTGAAGGTGGGCAAACAGCAATGGCGTCTGTGAAAACGTTGTTCTGCCCGTTGTTCGGACTTGTTTTCGGCAATATTCGCGTGCAATTTCAAATTTCAGGACGTGCCGACACGTTGTTTACAGGCTAGCGTAGCAACTTTTCAACCGTAAGGTATCGCCCGGCGTGGGAGAGACTATCCTTGCAGTTATCGTGCCAAGCGAGGTCGGCCGCGGCGATTGGGGCCGCGACGAAGCGGAACATTGCACACACGATTGACGAGGATTAACAAATGACGGTCAAATTTAGCAATCCAGAATCTCCCGGATGCTTTGCGCACGGTGGCGTATTCCGAGTTTTGAGTGTTGCGAATGGTCCGTTTGCGGAAATTATCGGCGGTGTTGCCGGAACTACCGTCAAGGCGAAAATTGGTTGAGTTTGATGTCGAGAGAGTCTTTTCTAGAAGAGTCGGGAAACACTGAGTCCGCAAGCGCGGATGACGAGCTGCGTGGTGACAGTTGGGATCGTGAAAACTGGAACGACTTGTCGAAGCGTTTGTCGCGGTTGGCTCATCCAAAGTACGCGAAAAATATCTTTGGCGAGGAAAAGACGCAGGGAGAGATTTATCTTTGGGGTGTAGCAGCGTCACAGGGGTGCGAGTGTGATGCGATCGTTATCGCGCTGTCTGATTTGACCATCGCGAAAGAGAAGCATTCTGGCGGGGACGACGGGTGTGAAATAGGAATTGATTTCGACCGCGAAGCCGCGTCCTTCATGAATTCGATTGATAGCAGACGTTTCTTCAGCCCCTCGGATTGCCACTTTGCCATCTTGTGGGCAGCAGCTTTACCCGCATTGGCAAGCCGGATTGAAGCACACCGTTGGTGGCGTCTTACCTCGACATTGCAGCAGCTACATGAGTCGGTGGTGCAACGCAGCACTGCATACAGTATCGATCACTTGATGCTTGCTGGTGAGCTGGGGCTGACACTCGCGTGGCGTGTGTCTTGTGTAGCTGCGTGTAAGCGTTTGGCAAACAGTGCTGGTGAGTCTGTCAGGCAGTGGTGTGATCGGGAGCAAGAGGTTGTATCGGAGGTCTTGTCCAATGCTGAAAACACACGTCTTGTTCTGGCGTCGTTGGTACGTTGCCGGCACCTTCTCGAAAAGGTTGCAAAACGGAAATTCCGAAAGTCGGATCAGAGGACTCAGGCCGCGTTGGCAACGTGGGCAGCCGCGCTGACACATCCGATTGGAACCGCCTTGAGCGATGCCACCGTCGACGCCATGTCAGCTGACTATTCAGAATTTGGATTGATTGCCACGTTGCAAGCGGAACACGCTGAGGTGCTCGGATCAGCATTTGCCGCTGCTCGCGGGGAAACACCAGTTGGCGGACGACTTGCGTGGGAGGTGGGGCTGCCCGATACATGGCACCACGACCGTGACACAAAGTTGGCCGTCGGTTTTCCAGATTGGGATGTACGGCAAGGGAGGTTTCATCTTGACTATTCGAGTGAGAATCCCCAGTTGGAAGTCTTCGCGGGGCGGAGGAGATTGTTTTCGGGAAGAGTTCAAGTGCGTCTGGAACTGGATGGGGTGGAGCGGCAACCTTGCGGTGACTGGACGGAAGTCTGTGAGCACACTGACGATGATGTGCATTACATCGAAATTGAACAACCGTGGAGCGGCGGTTTGGTGTTGCAACGCCAAATGATGCTGGTACGCGATGATCGCTGTTTGCTTTTGGCAGATAGTATCATCCCTGACCAAGCTGATGATGTCGCTACATCAACCATCGATTACTGGTGCAATTTGCCGTTGGCGCATTCTGTTGGTTGGTCGCCTGAAGCCGATACAAGGGAGGGTTTTCTTTGTGACGGCAAGCGGCGGGCGATGGTGGTTCCCTTGGCCGCCGGGGAATGGGCGGTTGGACCTACCGATTCGACACTGTCTGAAACCAGTGACGGGCACTTGCAGTTGTTTGTTCGCGGTCGCAAAGCACTTTATGCGCCGATTTGGTGCGATTTCCTGAAACGTCGGTTTTCACGGCCAAGGACTTGGCGACAGTTAACAGTGGGGGATCAGTTGAAGCTGATTGCACGGCATGAAGCCACCGCCTACCGTATCCAAGCTGGTTCTGAACAGTGGATGGTTTACCGATCATTAGGTGAACGCCGATGCCGTACTGCTTTGGGAAAGCATCTGATTGCTGAGTTTTACGGGTCGCGTTTCTATCCCAGCGACGGATCCCACGAAGAATTAGTAACCGTCGACGATAAATGTTCCACGGATGATGATTGAAAAGCAAACACAGCAACGCATTGAAGATAATTGGCATTTCATACAACAGCAGGTTGGTGATGCCGCGGTAGCGTCTGCGCGTGAGCCTGCGGCGGTTCGGGTCATTGGCGTTTCAAAGTATGTCGACGAGAAACTGACCCGCTCGCTTGCTGCTGCTGGTTGTCGTGAATTGGGCGAGAGTCGACCGCAATTGATGTGGCAGAAAGCAGAGGCAATGCAGGATGTAGAGCCTCTCGCCTGGCACATGATCGGTCACATGCAGCGAAACAAAGTGCGGAGATCATTGCGTTGCCATCCAATGATTCACTCCGTCGATAGCGAAAGAGTGCTTGCCACGATCGCCGAAGAAGCGGTTCAGCAGGGACGCTGTATTAACGTTTTGCTTGAGGTGAACATCAGTGGCGATGACGCGAAAACGGGGTTTTTGCCCGACGCCATTCAGAGAGTACTTGAGTTCTGTCCCCCGGCGGGAGTCGACGTGCAGGGGTTGATGGCGATGGCCGGTTGGGGAACTGATTCCTCGGTAGCACGCAAACAGTTCGAGAAAACACGAGAGCTGCGCGATCAATTGGAAGCCTCCACAGGACGCAAGTTGCCCGAACTTTCGATGGGCATGAGTGGTGATTACAAAGAGGCCATTCGGGCTGGTGCTACGATGGTGCGAATAGGATCGGTTTTATTCGAGGGTGTGATTGAACGAGCGTAAAACTCGGATCGATGTGTTGGCTACGCCTAATGCCCGTTGCAACAAAGTGGGTGGGACGCATGATGGCGCTTTGAAAGTTCGGGTGGTCGAGGTTGCTGAGAAAGGCCGTGCCAATCAGGCGGTTTTGGTTGCGTTGGCAGATGCACTCGGAGTGCGTAAATCGCAGGTCAAACTGGTAGGTGGTGCTTCCAGTCGCCGTAAAGTCTTCGAAGTTTCAGAAGAGTCGGCAGTCCTGAGCCCCATCGTAAAACGACTTCTGAGCGAATGTTGAAGGATCAGCTTGAACAACCCACGCAGATACCGTGGAAATTGCCTGATTTTTTCGTCAGTGCGATGTGTTGGGAACGATGCTGTTTCGGGCCGACGCGGTCTTCAAGTTCCTGTGCTCCAAGGGCCGGGTTGATGGATGGCCGAGGCGCCAGGCAAGATGGTTGGTAGACGTTCACGATTCTTCCCCGCCGCGAGGGAGTTGCCGTGAATCAGCGTTGGTCCAGCATTTCCTGAACTCGCTGTTCAATTGTCGTGGTGATCTTTGTTGCCTGTGATTTGACTTTGCGATCGCCGCTGACGTCCACCGGTTCTCCAAATGAGACTCTAACGCGACGTTCCGCCTTAATTGTGGCGGTTGTTTTCTGAAGCACGTCTTCTTCAAATTTGTCGATGGTCTCAGCCATTCTGTCGATCGAAGGATGGTCATTGACATAGTCACCAGGATAACTGAATGATTGAACAACCAAAAACAGGTCTTCCATGTCATGGCTGAGTTGTTCCGATTCTTCTTGACTCACGTCGTTGGCTAGTTCTTTTTCCATGATCTTTTTTCGAACGGCCTTGACTCTTTCAGGAACGCTTTTTTTTGATACTTCGATTTCGTTGCGTTGTTCGACGTCAGCCAAAATGTGCTCGCGAAGTGACGCGATTCTCTCGGGTAATCGACCGGATTCAGTGTTTTTCAGGTATTCGAGTTCCTTGACCATCAGCAGCGCTTCTGCGAAGTCGTAGATTCGCTTTTCCAGTGGTTCTGTTGTTTTGGGACGCCAGAAAATTGATCTCTCTAACTCACTCATGGCGGTAAGAAGTGACTCAGTTGGGTCATCGACGTAGTTGTATCGAATGGCGCACGGGATACAGGTGATTGGCCGCTTGCTCTTTCTGGCAGCGGCGACAGCGATTGCGGCGGCTCCTTCGCGAAACGGGGTGACTCGTCCATTGCAGTGATAAATTTCACCTTCTGGGAATATGACCAATGGTTCCGGTCGCTCCTGCAAAATACTGGTAGCAAGACGAAATGCGCCAATGTCGTTGGCTTCGCGGTCGACGCTGAAACATCCGTGTTTGGTAAGGAGCCATCTTGCGAGCCAGGACTTGTCATCAAATACATGCCAAGTGGCCATCACGTGCAACGCCGTCCCCACCTGGTCCGCTGCAGAATAAATGACATAGGGGTCGGCATGGCTTGAATGGTTGGGCATGATCATCACGCCCTCTCCCTTTTTCAGCCGGTCCTGAACGATGCTTTCACCTTCGACTTCAATATCCGAAATCTTGATCTGACGTTTCCGTTGTCGATCGCGGAATGGGCGGAGGAATTTCACCATTGCCGGGTTGACGCTGGGCTTCCAAACCTGCGGCGCGAAAAGCATTGTGTAACGGTTCATGCTTACTAGCTCCTCCAGTCAACTTGGTTAAGTTCTGCCATCGCCAGTATTAGCGCCTGAGTTCCGTCCTTTGCATGGCCTTGGGCCACAACTGCTTGGTACAGCTGTTGTGCGAGCGCAAGCCCTGGGAGTGCAAGGTTCATTGTAGCCGCTTCATCGAGGGCGATACGCATGTCTTTGATGAAATGCTCAACGAAGAACCCCGGGTCAAAGTCACCATCAATCATACGTGGAGCCATGTTGGTGAGTGACCAACTTCCCGCAGCGCCTGAGGAAACACTTTGCAGGACAGTTGTCAGGTCAAGCCCGGCCTTGGTTGCATACAAGAGTGCCTCACACACAGCGACCATTCCTGAAGCAATGAGCGTCTGGTTTACCATCTTTGTATGTTGCCCACGCCCAGGGCCACCTTGACGCACGATCGTGCTGCCCATCAACTCAAAGAGTGGGGTGATGCGTTCGACGTCTTCCTCTGCACCTCCTACCATGATCGACAGTGTCGCATGTCGAGCGCCTGTATCTCCACCGCTCACGGGAGCATCGATGCTCGCAACGCCGCGTTGAGATGACTCCGCTGCGATCCGTTCTGCGAGAGATGGCTTGCTTGTGGTCATGTCGACGATTGTCATTCCCTCGGACGAACCACTCAGTACTCCATGCTCTCCAAGGATCACGCATTCCACGTCCGTTGGAAACCCCACAATGGTAAAGACCACGTCCGACCGCTCCGCAACCTCCTGCGGTGAATTGACAAGAACGGCACCCCGTTCAATCAGTGATGCTGCTTTCTCAGGACTGCGGTTGTATACCGTTGCCGTGTAACCGCCTGACATCAAATGCCCACACATGCTGTTCCCCATAACGCCGGTTCCAATCCAGCCGATGCGAGTTTTGCCGGGGGTGATCGTCGGGAAAGATCGTTGTTTGTTCACAGCGTGGTGTTCTCTGGTGTGTTGGGGGTGACAATCAGTTGGGACCAACATAGCAGGAGAGACGCCCGGAAAAAACGGATGCCGTGAACATTGGCCGAACGCTTTCGTGGCCAGAAACGGACACTGAGGCTCAGGCTGCTTGCCAGCGTTTGACTTCTTCCGCAGATGTGCCGAGCCAGATGGCTGACGTCCAGTCGGGAAGTCTTTGTCGTACATCGGATAGGCCGATGATCAAGTCTCGGCTTTTGCCGCCTGGTCGCGCGATTGTTGCTGTGATTTGGACCTTCGCGCCCTGCTCAACCAGCAATCTGGGTTTGGCTTCGCCATTGCTTATTGAGGAGGCAGGATTCGTCACCGGAATTGAAGATTCGCAAACGCGGCCATGTCCAAGCTCGATGGAGGCGTGGACTCGCGTGAAAAATGTTTTTCGCAATATGCGATTGACGGATTTCACCTGCCAAGCAGCAACTTGGTCGGAGACAATGGACCTGACGCCCGGAAGCCCTCGATACCAATCAAGTCGAATGCTACGGTCAGTGTGCTTGGCGATTTCTCGTGTCAACTCGACGAAGAATTGCGGGCGGAACGACAAGTACGGCGGTGTCACGAGGACCGGCGTGGACGCGCGTTTATCTGCAAGCGTGATGATGTGGTGAGCAATCTGCTGTAATGGCATTGAAACGTATTGAGTAGATTCAGGCGACTTAGAGTAAGGAAATTCAACGCCTTGGTGTATTGGAACGCATGCGTTTGAGCATCTGTTGATAGGAAGTCGACTGTTGGCTGGGCTCAGGTGAGGTTTGTCGCTTGTCGATACGGTGCATGTCGACTTCGTCTTCGATGATCAGCAGGTCGCTGTCATCATGAAGAAGGTGGATTGGATAACTTTCCTCGCCGTGTTCTGTCTCACCGTTTTCCATCTCACCGTTTAGAGGATGAGAGGCCTCGGCTAATGGTGGCTCTTGGTTGCTTGGCTGAACCAATGTGTTGCCGACCTCAGAAGAACTGCTCTCGTGGGCGGAAATGAAGTCCAAAGTTGCTGAATCAACCGATGGCTCGTTGTCGTTTGTCTGATCTTGATCAAACGGGAGCACGTCAGAGTCCACGCTTTGCGACTTGTGGTGCATCGTGTTCGGTAATTGATGTGCTTCGTCGCAGTACCGGATTGTGTCCGGGTCACTGACGTTCAGTATGTCGCTAATCCCAATGATCTCTTGGTGAATCACGGATTCGATGATGGGAGTATTTGGTTCGTCGGTTTTGGCGGGACCACTGGTGCCTGCGTGAAGGTGGATTTCTTCCTCCTCATCAAAGGTCCCGAACAAGTCATCATCGTTTTGTGACGTTGCATGGGCTTCGAATAGTTCGGTGAACGACTTTGCGGCCGTCACGACACTGTTGGGATCTGATTCAAGGGCAGGTGAAGCAAGTTGGGGGTAGTGTAATTGCGAGTCAGACTGCTCCTCGCTGTCAAATTGCTCGTTGATTTGGTCACCGGGGTTGGCTGTGTGAAAGTGACCCCCGTTCAGCTCGTTGTGCAGTGGAGTGGCGTTACTCGTTTCATGCACTGTGTCACTTAGGCCATCAAAGTCTGGTTCTGTATGCAAAGTTTCGTCGTCATCGGAAGCTAGATGGTTCGAGTTGTCGCTGTTGATGTCATCATTGTTAGTGATGGCAAGGTCTGATTCGGTTTCTGACGCAAATTCATACGCTGCTGAGTCTGCCGATTCGTTGGAATGATCGGCATGCTGTGGTGTGCTGGTGTCCGATGTTAACCTAGAGACGTTGTGCTCGGCGTTGGTTGGCTCTGGTTCGAAACTCGGGGCATCATAGGAGTCGAGTTCACCGAATTCTACGCTTGATTCGGTAACGTTGATCTCGGGTTCTTCGACCATAGGGCTGGGAAGTTGTTGAACCTCAGCCCATGACTGGTCGATGATTCGATCGGTTATCAGATATTCATCAATATTTGCGGCGAACTCAATTGCATGACTCAGCAGTTGGTTGATCAAACGGGGCAAGCCACTGCATGCGTGATGAACGGCTGAAATGGCATCTGCTGTGATGGTTGCGTCGGGGTCACATCCGCAGTTTAGGATCGTCTGATTGATGTACCATGCTGTCTCTTCCCCGTTCAGTGGATGAAGGTAACAGCGAGTTGATATGCGTTGGCGGAAACCGTCCATCGACGGGGAAATCAATAATTCATCAAAATGGTTGCCGCCAAACATCACAACGCTGACACGTGGTTCTCCCTCGCGAGTCAGGTTCGTCAATGTGCGAATGGTTTCAAGCAACTCAGTTGTGAGTGACTGAGCTTCGTCGATGAGCAGTAATATCCTCTGTGTGGATTCCTCTCCTAGGCAAAGGTGGTCGAAAAGTGCGAGTTGGAGATCACCACCGGGGACGTTCGTGATGTCGGCGCCAGACTGGTGAAGCACACGACGTAGAAATGAATCGCTGTCGGTAAATGGTGTTTCACCTAGCTTGATGACGCGATGGGTCGTTTTGTAGCGGGACGCCAACACCTCACTGATCAAAGTCTTGCCTGTACCCGGAGGCCCTATCACAACAGAGATTGCATCTCGCGCATGAATGCTGCGTTCTATTCTGTCCACTGCATCCTGAACAGAACCGAGCCTGATAAAGCGGTCAATGCTCGGATAGGCTGGGAATGGCGGCAGGTTGTAGACTGAATCACTGGAGTGCATCGTTGTCACACATTTTGGAAGGTTGGAGACGAACCGCGCCGGCTGAACCACATCACGCGGGTCGATACAATCGAAATGATCGGCACAATTGGTACTGCTTCTACAGCCGAAAACAGTGATGGCTTAATGCCGGAAGGATAGGGGGGCTGGGAAAGATACTGGGTGAAATGGCTGGGGGTTTGAAGAGCGTTGTGGCGGGAAAATGGCTAGCCGCATGCTGGCCGACGGTGGTGATGGATGGCTGATGAGGGATGGCTGATGAGGGATGGCTGATGAGGGATGGCTGATGAGGGATGCCGTGAACCTTGATAAGTTCAGCCCGCAGTTCCACTTGCTGCAATTGATTGCATTCACGGGCGAAAGGTCTGAGGTGCAATCTAAACAACCTGCTTGCACCCAGCGGTTCGGCGAGATGACTCTTTAGCCATGCATCGCCTGCGTTCAATAGCGGGACAGTGCAGGTTGCAGGCGGTAGGTATCCGCTTGCCTGGCCAATGTTGAGCGGCGTCGCGCAGATAGCATCTGCACGGAATTGTGATTTTGGGCGTGCCAGCGGACACCTGACAACTCAATGATTGGGTTGTGAAGAGACCGTCTTGTTTGGCAGCACGTTAGAATCCGCCGGGGCTGGTGAATTCTGCGTAGTCGTCGAATTCGCTGTGTCGGTCAGCAGCTCGGTCGCTGAAGCGAGTGAAGTCAGCTTCCCATGTGAGTTCGACATCACCGATGGGGCCATTACGTTGTTTAGAGATAATCACTTCGGCCTGTCCAGCGAATTGAGCGCGATCATCCCCACGGTGATAATACTCTTCGCGATGCACAAACATCACAACGTCGGCATCCTGCTCGATTGCACCTGATTCTCGGAGGTGGCTAAGTTTTGGTCGGTGGTCTTTGCTGTCTTCGGCTTGGCGATTGAGTTGTGACAAACAGAGCAAGGGGACTTCTAATTCACGAGCAAGACCTTTGAGCCGACGGGCGATTTTTGCAACTTGTTCCTGCCTCGGGTCTCGTGAATTGTCTGGCTCAATGAGTTGCAGGTAGTCGATGACGATGAGGCCCAAAGCATCTTCTCGGCGTTTGATGCGGCGGGCGGCAGCTGCAATTTCGCTGACCGTGCGACTTGGCGAGTCGTCAACAAAGAGTGGGGCTTGGCTGATTTCGTTTGCGGTTTGAATTAGCTTGTCGCGATCATCAGACGAGATCGTACCGTTACGGACACGGTGTCCGTTGACCCTTGCCAATGAACAGAGCATCCGATCGGCCAATTCGATCCCTGACATCTCGAGCGACACGAACAGCACAGGTAGCTTTTGATTAATCGAGACATGCTCGCCGATATTCATTGCCAACGCGGTCTTACCCATGGAAGGTCGAGCGGCCAAGATGATCAATTCACCGTGGTGAAGACCACCGGTCATCTCATCAAATTTGGTTAACCCCGTTTCCGCCGCACCCTCGACGTAATCGTCATTCATTCGGGCTTCCATGCGATCCATGGACTGGTGCAACACGTCTGCGATGTTCTGGACCGAATTCGATGACCGACCATCCATGATGGCAAAGACTTTTTGCTCCGCTTGCGCGCACAGCTCTTTTGCGCTCGACGATTGATCATAGGCATCCCGCAGTACTTCGGTGCTGGATTGAATCAGACGTCGATATACCGCCTTCTCTGTGACGATGCTGCAGTAGTAAACAGCGTGTGCCGCATTAGGGACAGACGATGATAGTCGTGCCAAGTAAGCAGCTCCACCAACTTTTTCGTAATCTCCGGCTGTTCTAAGACGGGACACCAGCAGAGTGATGTCAATCTTGTCACCCGAGTCATGCATCTCCCTCAGATTCTCGTAGATCTTTCGGTTGGCATCATCATAAAAGTCATCGGCTCTTAGTGAAGGGATCTCGTCGCAAACTTCTGGCAGTAGCAAAATGCTCCCCAGAACACCCATCTCTGCCTCGACGTCGAACGGTGGTTGCCGTTGCAAAATCTCTGCCGCTGTCGGTTCTTTCTTTGACTTTCTAGAAAATGGAGCGTCGTTGGAAGCCATGGGCCAATCCGTGGTGGGCGAAAGGGAACAGGGTGCGTGAATACGAGAACAGGTGATATCCGTATCTACCGGATCAAAACGTCCCGCGGGAAATTGTCAAAGTCAAGCTGATCACGCTGTTGAACGTAATGAACTTGCAAATGTCGTCGTAATTCGAGGGCTTGTTGTTATACCGTTGTGTGCGAGCACGCGGGCTGTTTGGGAGCATCAAGTGGGTTCGAATTTGTTGGGCCGTTTTGGTTTGGTGCTTCGATTGCTTGCAGAGCTTGGGGCATTCGTATCCATCATCATCCTGTCGCGGTTGCCGTTGGATTGCAAGGACGCCAGATCCAGCATGCCGAAAGTGAGTGGCAACAGCTAGTTCAAACCGAAGGAGTGGATAGGCTTCTGTCCGCTCGCTTCATGAGTGGTTTGAAACTCGCGATTTAGCTCAGAAACGAGCGTGAATGTAGAAGATAATCAGCCGCTTCGGAGCAAGTTTTCGACTCGGGCGACTGCTTCTCGGGTGGACATGGCAAGTTGCCCCCGCCCGATAGATTTGCCGTTCTCGAGCCACTTCTTTACGTTGTTTTCTGCTGAGATCGCCGTGCTATGCGATTTGCCACCAAAATGGGTTGCGATTTCTGAATAAGCCGATGCTGTCAGCTGTCGGGCTAAATACATCGCTAGCATTCGAGGTCCGGTGACGGCTCGCGTTTGGGATCGCCCTCTGAGCGTATGGTGGGGCAGGTGGAAGGCATCACAAACGGCCGTCTCAATGACTGATAATGTCGCAATCGGTGTGGAGGCACGCAAAAGATTGCCGCCAAATTGTCTGATTTCATCCAGCGTCGGGACGCGACCAAACATCCGTTGCAAAGTGCCAATCATATTGGCAACTCCGCTTACCACGCGGCCATCTCCGGCAAGCATCGGGTTGATTTGATCGAGCAGTGCGGCAGGAACTTCGAGCGGACACCGTTCGGCGATCCAACGTTCGAGAATCTTTCGACGGATATCGATGTCGAGCGGTTGAAGTGGGCACACGAGACCACTTGCCATGCGACCTGCGAGTTCATGTGACAAGCCGGGAATTTCGCTCGGAGATTGCAATCCAGAGAAAATCAACGCACGCCCCTCCGTGCCCAGCGTTTCCACGGTATAGAGCATCTCGCGAAGAGTCGCTTTCTTCGCACCTAGAAATTGTACGTCGTCAATCAGCAGAGCGTCGACTTCTCGATAACGGCGACGAAACGCGGTGATTCCACTGTTACCAACCGAACTGATGAAGTCATTGGTGAACTGTTCGGCCGACAAATGCATCACTCGACGCATGCGATGACGTCGACGCAGTTGATCTGCGATTGCCGACATCAGATGCGTCTTGCCCGTTCCAGTGGGGCCACAGAAGAAGATAGGTGAAGCAGTTTTCGGATCCTGGCAAACCATGGACAACGCCGTGTACGCCAATTGGTTGCTTGTGCCCGCAATGAAGTTAGCAACGGTTGCTGGTTGTTTGCTCTCTTGCGCACGGTCCGTTTGTTGTGGTGCTTGTTTGCGCGCTGTGTGTATTCCGCTGCCTGGGCTGATTTTTGCTGGGCTGACATCAGACGCGGCCGATGGGGTGCTCGCGGATGTCGCTTTTGTTTGGCTGCGACTAGTTTGGCTGCGACTAGTTTGGTCGAGGCCAGGGAATTCGAGTTGTTCAGCCTGATCAATGCGTAAGCTATGCGAGTTCTGGCGAGGTTTTGCTCCAGAGTTGCCGCCGATGTAGGCTGCGATCGATTGGGTTCGCCCCCGTTTGGAGGGCACTTTCGAAAGTCTTCCGTTTCGCTGACCTCGCGATTGGGTTGTGTGGGGCGGAAGTGACTGCTCTGACGGTTGCCCGCCGGTCGTTGGGTGGGGGGGATGAACTCCTGATACCGCGGCAGCATTCGCGGCGTCTGCATTTCCCACTTCACCATCGGTAGAGATGCGTTCACCGGATGCATCGTCATCAGTCAGCGGCAGTTGTGCTTGTTTCGCTGCCGGTTCATCCAACTGCAGGACGACCTCGGTTCTAACCCCGCAAGCTTGCATCGCGGCGCCGCGCATCTCGCGAATGAAGTTGTGGCGGAGGCGATCCAAAGCAAACTGACCACGAACCAGGAGCGTGATGCAACGTGTTTGCTCTGCTTTATCGCCATTTTGTTCTGGGGTACCGGCATTCTGTTCTGATGTGCCCGCTGTCGATGGTTCATCGGCAACGTGACTCTCTGACGCCTCGCTCGACTTCGTATCAACCGCGATCGTTACGCCGTGAGTGAACCACATGCGGAATCGTTCTGCACCTACGCGTCCTGTCAAAGCTTCCTTGAATGATTCGATGACAGCCGTGTCATCGTTGCAGCCGTGCGGTGCAGACATACGGGTAGCGCAATCCTCCATCATGGATGTTTCGCAGTGCAGCAGTAGCGGTGGCCAGTGTCAATTCGCCCACGCGAATTGGACCACCGTCGATCATGAGCAGGGCAACCAAAGCGTTGGCAATGAAAAGTCACCAACCTAGCTCCGCCGGGCGGCACACAGACCTCCCCATAATCTTCCGCCCGCAGAACTCGACTCTCTATCGACTCTGCGAGAGGCAGGATTCTAGGGTTGCTAGCAACCAAGTCAAACATCCTTTGGCCCCCTTTCGAAACTTTCGTTTCGACTTGTTGCGTGAAAGTTTTAAAGTGTCCCGAAAAGCCGGATTTTGATGCCTGAGTTTTGGCATCGCAGGTCCGTGTTGGACTGATCGTATCCGACCAGTGCCGGTGGAAAAGGTGTTGGAAAGTCCTCGTTGAATCGGCCATGTCAATGATTGGCCTGTTGTAAGTCAATACACACAAGCGATTTAGGTCTATTGGTTGTGCTTTTTGATGAGTTTTGCGACCGCGCAACAAATGTTTGATTTATGAACCTGCTGTGGTGATTTTGGTGAAAAGAATCTGTGGTGATGTGCCAGTTCAGTGAAATAACGGCAGTTCAGGCTCGCTGTCAGTTTCTAAGTTTTATCTGTTTTACCCAGACTGTTTCGCTCAGTAATGAAGTCATGCCTTTGCGTTTGTAAATGTCGAGAGCCGGTTGGTTCGCTCGATCGACTCCGAGAATGAATCGGCTCCCCCCTAGAGTGACTGCTACTTTGGCGGCTTGGTCGACAAGTAAGGTTCCGAACCCCTTGCCCCGAGCATGGGGTAGTAAGCCCATGTAGACAATTTCAATGACGGGCGCCTCCGAAGACGCATCGGAATTGCGGGGTGGATCATTGTCGTCATTTGGGCCTTTCGATGACACGACCTCGGGGTTCTTGGGAGCCTCGTTTGCGGCTTGATCTTGTGGCTCGCCGTGTTTTGCGAGGATCATGCATCCAATGGGGGAGCTGTCTGCGGTGTTGTTGTCGAAAACGTCAAACCACAGTTCGGGAGCGAAGGACGCCGCGGTCTGGTAGCCACGAAGCGTCTCACTCGTTGTGCGATACTCGGCGAGTTTCGGGCAGTCGAGTGTGCCGGTGTAGGTCGCCTCGACCAGTTGCGTGAACGCAAGACAACGAGCTTGGTTGTCCCAATCCATGCCTTGCAAGCGGATTCTGGTGGGCGATCCGTGTTCGGCAGGCTTGCCATTGATGGTTGCAGTGCCCAGGTCCGCATTTCCGGTTAGATAATCAAGGGTAGCGATCTGTTGAAATCCCAGGCCGTTATGCCACTGTCTTGCCTTGGTGCCGACCTGATCGGCGGCGTCGGTCGCCCATTGAATGAACCCAATACCGCGGCCTTTCATATCCTGTTCAACAGAGTCACGCATCTGTCGAATGATCGGGTGCTGCTCGGTCTGAGGTATTGGGCTGCTCGTTTCTAGGGCCTTTGGATTGGTAGCGGTTTCTTGGGCGGTTGTTTGGGGAAGATCGCTCGTTTGGTCGACTAAAAATCCCGCATGCACGATGGTGGCCACATCAGATGGGGCTGTTTGGTCAATGCAAGGTTGTTGGATGGCGATCAAAGCGGCGATCGATGACGAAATATTAGCGGTTCCCGCCCCCGGTTGTCCCGATGCCCGTTGACGGGCGATATAAAACAGGATTTCATCATGCGGACGAGTCTGCAGGTTACTGCGTAGGTGTTCCAAGGCGATTTGCGCTCGGCCGATTGAAAGGCTCGATAACAATCTGGGCAAGACGTCTTGTAGTTGGTCCAGCGGAGCACGCTCGATTTGAAATGACATCAGACGTTCCAAAACATGAGGCTGTGTTGTCTTCGGGAAATGAAAGGTGCGTGAGCGAGAGATCGGATGAGGTCTGACGTGACGTAAGTGAGACGCTCGTTCGCTTGGGAACATCTCGGTATTCAATCAGCGGGAGTTCTTGTAGTGCGATTGGAATGCTTGGTGATCAGGAAGACAAGTCATACGTTTGGGGCGGCAATTCACGCGTTTGGCAAGCTGGACAACGATGCATTGCAGTGATCGCCGCTTTGCTGGCGTGATTACAAGTGGATTTTGCGGTGAGCTGCAAACACCAAGCCTCTTTTCCAAGCTGAACCCGTTATACCACTTCGGTGATAGGTGTGAGCTGATTGCCAGACTTCATGGTTACGACGCCGATTCACCTGATAACGAGGGGTTTCGCGAGGGGTGCCATCCTTTCCTTGCGTCATCAGGCTGCTATCCTAAACTCATGGACGCCCTTTGACGGCTCAAAACAAACCGTCGCTACGCAGATCGCCCAATACGGCATACCGTTACGCGGAAAGTGAACATCGCAGGACTATCGTTTCAGTTTAAGAATGAAAATGATTTCCGGCGGAAGCGCAGGGAAGGGAAAACGTATTAGCTGCTCAGATCAAAGGTAATCACAGCTGATATGAATCAAGTTTCCTCAAGAACTGTTTGATAGATCAACCTGAATAAGAAATGGATTTACGGCATGCGAC
>Ga0315322_10000410_pt1 | contig 31926 bp, 19 predicted proteins | sample M110021515metaG_FD_203461 | JGI IMG/M metagenome (GOLD analysis project Ga0315322, IMG submission 203461) | Ammonia-oxidizing marine archaeal communities from Monterey Bay, California, United States - M1 100m 21515 | ecosystem: Environmental > Aquatic > Marine > Intertidal zone | place: USA...
GTTTGTAACGGAAGGTGGCCTGCGGATTCCGATGATTATGCGGTGGCCCAAACGAGCGAAGCGTGGGCTGGTGTCTGAGCAGATGGCGTCAACGATTGATTTGCTGCCTACGATCATTTCCGCGGCGGGTTGCCAGGTCCCACGGGGACTGCCGGGAAAAGATCTGCGGGGCGTTCTGGGGGGCCAGGTTGCGCCCTTGCGAACTCACCTGTTCGGTGAACGGAATTGTGATTCTGCTGATTTGCATTTTCCGCAACGGGCGGTGCGTGACAAACGATTCAAACTCATCTACACCATGCTGAGAGATCGGCCGGATCCTGGTGCTAAGAAATGTCTGGATAATGGAGCGTCGAATTTTCGTGGTTCTCCCACACACCTTGATCTTAATGACGCGGATGCCAGAACGCGTCGGATATACGAAACGTGGCTGAACCCGCCTCAGTACCAGCTCTACGATTTAGATCGGGATCCGCATGAGTTTGTGAATCTTGCTCAGGAGCCTGACTATCAAGCAATTAAGCGAGGGCTTATTGATGAGCTGGAGGCATGGCAGCGGATGACCAATGACCGTTTACGGTTTCCAGAGTACCTAGATCGCCTCACGGAAGAAAATGATGCGTGTCGAAGGCAGGGGATTCGGTCTCCGGTGGGTGGTTGGCAATACGCAGGTTATCTGGGGACTGCCGAGTCGCGTCACAGTGAAAAGCTGCGTTCCGAATAACAGTTCTTTTTGCGGACGTGGCGTGATTCCATCGGTCCGGGGCAGAGCAGCATCGAAGCACGCATTTTCTGGATCTAATCAACGCTCGCTCTGAGTTGTCCGTGTGCCTCAGCCTCGTTGGTATCGTTAGACATCAAGATGATGGCGCAATGATTGCCTAGCGAGGTTACAATGTGGTAATCGAGGCGTTGGAAGCATGCACGCCTGTTATGAAAAGTTAGCAATGACGCGTGATCAATGAACTTTCTTAGAAATACCCGCCGTATTCCAGTTTTCGCTAGTAGTTGTCGAGTGTCAATTCTCTTTACTTGGTTGCTCACATGTGTGGGCGTGACCGCGACGCACGCGGACGAGCCTGACTTGGGTTTGGTAATGCCGGCGGGGGTTCAGGCTGTGCTGCGTGAAAACTGCATCGAGTGTCATGATGGAGATAACAGCGAAGGCAGTGTCGACTTGACTGGGCTGTCAGAGCTAGGGCTTTCGGAACGTCTCGAACTGATGAATCAAGCCCAAGAACAATTGCATTTCGGGCTCATGCCGCCGGAGGATGCAGGTGAACTTGCGAAATTCGACAGAGAGAAACTTCTTGATTGGTTCGGTGGTGAACTGAGCGATCACGGTGCATCTCGGCTTGAAGATAAACTGAGGAAACCGGACTACGGAAACTACGTCGATCATGTTGATTTGTTTTCCGGACGTTATAAGCATTTGCCTCCGTTTACGTACGACCGCCGATGGCTCATCAGTGAATACATTTTTGAAGCCAGATTCAATGAGATACTGAATCACCGTCCATTCAAGACGATTGACGGAAAACGGCAGTACGTCATTGGGGACAATAATCGCCGAGTGAACCTGACGAACCCATTTTTGTTGCCGACCAATACAGGAGTGCGTTATTACGCCAATACCAGTTTGAATGGGGGGCATCTGTTGACGATGCTGACCAACGCGAAGGAGGCCGCAAGCCACGTGGTTTATTTAGCTGGCCGCGACCGAAGGTACATCCCAGCGATCTATGAAGTGATGGACATGGAATGGACGCACGTGCGCACGTTGGCCGACCGTGAGAAGTTCCTGAATCAGTTCATCGAGACGATTCTGGTTGACATGTACAAGGAAGAGCACGAGGCACTATTGCCTGAGTTAAAGCGAGTCGAGATTAAGGCGGCTGACAACACGGGAATTAAAAAATCGCCGTTTCATGCCGCGCAGCCTGGTGCTGCGGAGTTGGTGCTGTTGTTTCATTCGATGCAAAAGCATGCAAAGCCCGGTGAGCGTGACGCCGACTGGATAGCGAAATGCGAGCGGGATTGGTTCAACCACGGCGACAGCGAGCGTACGATTCAAACTCGCTTGACTTTTCTGGCTGGTTATTTGGAAGAGTTCAGGGAACAGGTCATTCGGCACCGTTACGCCATGAAACATAAAGTGCCAGTTTATCGTTCAAGGGGGGATGAGGAACAGGAAGCGATCGAAACAGCGATCCGCCTTCATCGAAAATCCGGCGACCGTTACATCGACATCATTGAGAAATGTCTGCAGCAGTGGAGGTTGCAGTTTGAGGATGAAAGGATCGCTGCCGGGTTGCCCGATCAGGTGACTGTGGACGCACTTGTGACACAACTGTACCAGCATCTTTATCGCCGTTCGCCAACTGTGGATGAACTCGCAAAGTACAGTTCGTTGACCAAAAGCTATCTATCGAAACTTGGGAATCTCGCTGGGATCGAAAAGTTGATTCAAACCCTTATTCTCAAGACAGACTTTGTGTACCGCAATGAGTTTGGGACAGGTGATTCTGACGAGTTTGGACGACGCATGATGTCTCCCAGAGATGGTAGTTATGCGATTGCATACGCGCTCACAGACAGCAGTCCTGATACAGAATTGGCATCAGCCGCAGCAGAGGGAAGGCTGGTCACCAGGGATGATTACAAACGGCACGTTGAACGCATTTTAGCCAACCGTGAACAGTTTTACGTCATTGATGAGGCAGTTCAGCGACTGCAACTGACGGCCAGTATCACGAATACTCCCATTCGTAAGCTGCGGTTTTTTCGGGAGTTCTTTGGATACCCCCAATTGCTCGCTATCTTCAAAGACAACAAGCGGTTCGGTGGGAATTATGACAATGCCAAAGGGAGGCTGGTTGGCGAGGCAGACAGACTGATAGACCACATTTTGCACGTTGACAAGGCTGTGTTCCACGAGTTACTGACGACTGATAAGTTCTTTGTCTACCATTCGGGTGACAATGAAGCGATGGCAGCATCTTCCCGTCGCATTCGCGAGATATATGAACATTTTAAAGACGAAGATTGGCAGAACTACACCGCAGACGATCTTGAATTACATGATGCATTCATCAAGAAGGTAAAGATGCGTGGAATGGGCCGCAATCCAAAAGACGATTTGCGCACCCTCAAGACCGTGATGACAAGTTTTTCAACTCGCTTTGATAAAGGTCAGTCTGCAGCGGCGCCTTTTGATTCTTTCCCCGCGCACGGAAAGAGCAATGCCGATACAAGAACAGGCCTGCAGCTACGAAGTCCAGAAGTTGCCAAGTTCTTTAACATCGAATTGGATAACTGGAATTATCCTGTGGTGCAGCCAGCCACGGTACAAAACCGAAAAGGTTTGTTGACTCACCCGGCATGGCTAATCGCCCATGCACAAAATACCGAAACTGATCCGGTCAAGAGGGGACGTTGGGTACAGGAAAAACTGCTTGCAGGAACAGTGCCGGACATCCCTATTACCGTTGATGCGGTAATCCCGGAGAATCATCACAAAACGCTCAGGCAGCGACTGGATGCGAAGACGAACGCAGAGTATTGCTGGAAATGCCACAAGAAGATGAATCCACTGGGACTACCATTTGAGATATACGATGATTTTGGTCGATATCGTCACAATGAGTCGTTGGAACATCCGGACAATTTACTTGAAAAAGGGCCCGACAAAGCGGCTCCCCATGTTGATCTAAGAGATACCTATAAAACCCTACCCGTGCATGCTGCGGGACAGCTCGAAGGCTCCGGAAGTAATGAGCTTGATGGGGAGGTTGCTGATGCGTTGGAATTGATTGATAAACTTGACCAATCGGAACGCGTCCGGCAGTCCTTCATCAGGTATGCGTTTCGGTATTTCATGGGGCGCAACGAAATGCTTTCCGACTCCAAGACATTGATCGATGCAGATCAGGCTTACCTCAATAGTGATGGCAGTTTTGACGCGGTCATCGTGTCGCTACTAACATCCGATTCATTTATCTTCCGCAAGCAGAATGCAGACTGATATGGCTACCAATCGTAGAATGTTCATGACTGGCGCGGCACTGGGTGTGACTGCGGCAACACTATGTTCTGAAAATCAGACAGCGTTATCGGCTGCACCGAAGTTGGGCTATCCAAAGCGATTTGTTTTCATTCGAAAATCAAATGGCGTCCGGCCGCATGAAGTTGCCCTGCCAACTTTTTCGGTAGAACAGAAGAAGCGTGATGATGGCAAAGAGCCGCTGCGGGTGGACATGGAGAACCATGATTTGCCGTTATGGATGCAGGCTCTTGAGGAGCACAAAAAGGATCTGACGATCCTTCAGGGGCTTTCCTGCAAAATGAGCGAGAATGGCCATTGGTCATACTCTTCCGTCATGGGTGCCTTCAAGTCTGGCCGAAACTCGTTGAGTGGAATTAAGCGTGCCACCATCGATTTTGAGATGGCGAAGTTGTCGCCTTCCCCGTTTGGGCATGTGGAATTGTCCCTGACGGGTAATTACAGCACGTTCCGGACGGGCATTGTGCCGGGCTATTCGGCACCAGGCCCGCATCAACGCAATTACTGTTACGCGGATCCTCAAACTGCGCATGATGAGTTGTTCAAGTCTGTTGCGAATCCTGATGCGGTGGCCTCCGATAATGCGATGCTAAAGTTTTTGCAGCAGGAAGAGTCCTACAAAGCAAGTGTGTTGGGTGGAAGCGAGAAACTGAAGATCAGTAACCACGTAGGGTCCATTGAAGCGATTCAAGCGAGGAACCTTGAAGTCGAGAAAATGTCTGGTTCGATTGCAGAGCACTTGCCGAAACTCGATCCCGTGCATCAGGGTGGCGGACACAATGCCACTACGTCTGAAAAGCAAAAGGCGATGACTGATATCTTGATTGCGGCACTTGTCACCGGACTGACCAACGTGGTCACCTTCACCATTGACGAGTTGTCGACGCCGATTAAAGGATTAAAGGGAAATGAAGGTGACCATATCTCACTTCACGAACTGGGGCACAACGGTGGCTATAGCGGCGTATCTGCAAACGACATCAGAGAAAAAGTGCGAGTTGGGCACATGACTCAGGTTGGGGCAATTGTGGAACGGTTGAAGGCTATGCCTGAAGGTGGAGGCAGCATGTTTGATAATACTGTTGTGATGTACTTTCCTGAGAACGGCGAAGGCCACCATAGCCATGGAACGGAAGCACCGTTTCTTATTCTCGCTGGTGACAACTGTCAGTTGGATATTGCAGGGCAGTACATTCGACTTCCCTTTCATGCTACTGAGGGGCATAAAACAATTGGGAATTGGTACACAACATTGCTAAATGCTTATGGAAATCCAGTGCCGCATTATGGTGACTTCGACTTGGAAATGTCTCGCAAGAAATACGATCAATCCGGAGCGATCATAGAGTTGATCGCGTAGGGAGCCTGCTGAGAGCGAGCAGACGCAAGTTTAAGGTGGCGTGAGGGCCCGCTGTTGAGATGCTGTTTGCTAGGTCACCGTTGGCGGCTGATGTCGCGTCGGGCCTCGTCCCTGATCGTCTGCAAGCGTGGATCATCCGGCTTTTTTTCAATTCCGCTGAGAGCGTAATGTAGCGCCTTCTCGGGTTGTCCATTGTCCAGATACGTTTGGGCTGTTGTCCTGATGAGCCAAACTTTGTCAGGTGTTTCTTTTAGGTCGATCTCCATGAGTGCGAGACCTTCGGATGTCATTCCATCTTTGAGAAGTTGCTTTGCCACTGAGTTGTGGGTTCCGCCCCAAGCAGCTTGTTTGCCGTTCTTCTGATACCATAACATTGCTGCTGCAATCCCTTCATTTTTGATCAGATCGTACATCCGTCGTTCCTGGGGAATGGGAGGCCGAGGTGGCAAACGGTAAGGTTGAGATGATGCGATATGAATGAGCTCACGACTGAATCGTTGTAACGAGGTCCAGACGTCGCTCGATCCGTTGGTATCCCCTTGGTTGCACAGGACGACGACGAAAATGTCATCCTCAGGCAACCGACTCATCATTGCTCGGAAACCGTTAATCGCGCCCCCGTGGCTTGTAATGCGGGTTCGTTGTTTGGTTACCGGATGCGTCCGGTTGAAAATATTCCAACCATATCCGTACATGCTTTTGGGGCGTCCTCCGGCTGCCTTCACTTCAGCGACGTCTTGGTTCGGGGTAAGCATCAGCTCGCGGTGTTTCGCGTTCAACAACGCGTCGGTGTGTAACGCTTGGTCAAATAGAAATAGATCTTCCACGGTCGAGTAAAGGGATCCTGATGGACCGGGTGATGAATCCATGTCTAAGTACTGCGCATTCTCCGTGCCGAATGGACCGAGGGTGTATCCACTAGCTCGCTTCGATAGCACGTAGCGGTTGCGGTCATATCCGCTGTTGTGCATCTGCAGAGGTTCGAAAATCCGTTCCTGTAGATTTTGCTCGAAGGTGCGTCGCGTAATTTTCTCGCATATGCGACCCAGAATGATATATCCTGCATTGCAGTACGCGTAGATCGTTCCCGGTTCGTTGATGAGGTCGTTACTGCAGTGCTTTTCAATGAAATCATCTTTACTGAACGGTAATCGTGAAACGGAACCACGGAAGTCGTAGCTTGCCGTGAAGTCCCTGAGCCCAGACTGATGGGAAAGCAAGTGGTGAATGGTGATTCGGTCTCCGGTATCTTTCCGGTACGTGGGTAACCAATCGGTAATCTTGTCATTCAGATTGAGTTTTCCCTCCTGGACAAGTTGCATGACCAAGGTGCTGCAGAAGGGTTTGCTCACTGAAGCAAGGCGAAACTTGGTGTCGGTGGTGTTCGGGTTGTTCCACTCACGGTTAGCGAGTCCAAATCCGCGTTGGTAGATAACCTTCCCGTCGACTCCTACCAGGACGGCCCCCGAGAACATGCCTGTCCTTGCGGTCGCGTCGCAAAGCTCGTTGAGTGAGTCAAGTTGGCGGTCCTTTGACAGTCGGTAGCCGGATGGCAGATCCCCCGCTGGCAAACTCGATGGCAATCCAAGAATTGCATGAAAACCCAGGCAAACGAAGAAGAGGGCCGGTGATTTAAACATGTAAGAATAACTTCTCAGGCTCGTGGATTGGGTTCTTTTGCAGCGGCGTGCGAGTGCTTTGCGTTTTGAGGCGCCACTTCAGGATAACATCACTTCAACAACCATTGAGCGATTCGTGATATTATGCCGCGACGCCAAGTGCTGTCTCGAAATAGTTCGGGTCCATGGATACATTCCGAGAGTGTCCGACTGATTTGGTTCTAACATTTTTACCAGTATGTTGATCCGCCTCCTTCGGGTTTGTGTTTTTGGAGGAATGGCTGGGTCGGGTTTTGTTTCGTCAAATGGTGTCGTTGGCTCGTGTGTGGCGTAGGTGGTAGGTGACCGCTGGGCAAGGAGGTTTTTCCCTCAATGGCGTTGTTGTTGGGCCGTTTATAAAAAGTTTTGCGTTGAAGTAATTTCTTTGAGAGGACGTGATCATGCGGAAATTGACGTTGGCAGGTCGGGGTGGTGTGAGTCGGATGTTGATTGTCACTGTTGGGGTGGCAGCTATGGGAGTGATGCTAACGTCCGTGGTATCTGGGCAGGAAAACGAATCTGCTTTGAGGGCACGTATCGTTGAACTTGAGGATGAGAACGAAGAATTGCGTGCGCTCCTGCGGCAAATACAGTCTGTCTTGGATAACACGCCGACTGTGGTCAAACAGCCTTCTTCGAAACTGGAGGGGTTCCGGCTGTTCGTCGAACCTGGGGAATGGGGATCATCCTCGCTCGCTGATATTAAGAAAGTATGTCAGTCAGCTGGGCAGACGTTCATGCCTCATTTAAAGCAGCGGATTGCCGCGCCGTTGCTGATTCAGAATGACGGGTCTGGACCGATCACTTTGTACCGGCGTGGGCAGAATAACGAGCATATTGTTCGCTTGAATACTGACGATCGGGCGTGGGCACAATTAGCATTCCAATTTTCGCACGAACTGTGCCATGTGATGTGCAACTACCGCAACGTTAAAAATCAACAACTCTGGTTTGAAGAAACATTGTGTGAGTGTGCGTCCCTGTTTGCATTACGACAGATGTCTGAAGATTGGAAAACGAATCCCCCTTACTCGAATTGGAAATCTTATTCTTCTGCGCTCAAGGACTACGCCGCACAACGCTTAGAGACACAGGACGGAAATTCTGACGATCTCGCAAAGATTTATCGTTCGCATCGTGAAGAGCTAGAGGCTTCTGCGACTAATCGGGAGCTCAATAATATGTTCGCAGCTAAATTGCTACCGCTTTTTGAAAAGAATCCTTCCGGCTGGGAAGCCGTTCGGTACATCAATCGTGGTCCTGCTGAGGAGAATATCTCGTTTGAAAGCTATGTGAACGGCTGGCACAAACGCGTACCGACACAACAAAAAGCGTTTGTTGAAGAGCTTGCGAGGAAGTTTGGCGTCAAGTTGGAAAACTAGGTTGGCTTCAGCACTGGTTTGCATGTGCGAGGGAAGTGAGCTTTGAAACTCAGCGTTGAGTGTTCTCTTCACGCTGCGTGTGTGTGGCATTTCCTGCGTTGCTGCAATGAGTCACAATAACCTTGAATGAATGCAGGGTTAAATGAACCCGTTGAACTTCTCATCGCGCTACAGAGCAAATCGAGATGCCGCCATTCAAGAGAAGGCCAATCAGCAGAAAGAAGCAATATTGCCCTAGGGCAATTGGGATGGCTGGCAACATGATGGAAACGCGAAGGTTGCAGGTTTCGCTTTTGAGTGACATCACAACTCCTTCTGCCTTGAATGGCATGAGGGTTCACGCGTTCGCAGGAATTCGAGCGGCTGAGGTCGTTTGTTAGCGACATGAGTTTGTTAATATTGGAAATAACTACATCGACGGTAAGGAGCCTCGAATGGCAACGATACATCAATCACACGTGATCGACAGCATTGCAGATAGTCTGCAATTCATGTCCTATTTTCATCCGTTGGATTTTATCCACTCGGTGCATGAGGCATATGAACGTGAAGAGTCGCAGGCGGCGAAGGCTGCCATGGCTCAGATTTTGATTAATTCGCGCATGTGTGCTCAGGGACGTCGGCCGATTTGTCAGGACACTGGAATTGTCACGGTATTTGTGAATGTTGGCATGGATGTGAAATGGGACGCTGAGATGTCCCTCACTGACATGATCAATGAGGGAGTACGGCGGGCTTATCTGCTTCCAGAGAATGTGTTGCGAGCCTCGATTCTGCGTGATCCCGCCGGTGCAAGGAAAAACACCGGTGACAATACTCCGGCTGTCATTCATTACGATCTTGTTGCGGGCGACAAGGTAGAAGTGTTCATTGCGGCGAAAGGTGGTGGATCAGAGAATAAGGCCAAACTGGTCATGCTGAATCCATCGGATAGCATTGTTGACTGGGTTTTGGAAACGGTTCCCAAGCTGGGTGCAGGGTGGTGCCCGCCTGGCATGTTGGGAATTGGGATTGGCGGGACTGCAGAAAAAGCTGCGGTTCTCGCGAAGCGTTCGCTGATGGACCCAATCGACATCCATGAGTTGAAGAAGCGGGGGCCTGGCAATCGCGTTGAGGAGTTGCGTCTTGAATTGATGGAGAAGGTTAATCGGTTGGGGATTGGAGCGCAGGGGCTAGGTGGGTTAACGACAGTCCTTGATGTGAAAATATTGGACTACCCAACCCACGCAGCCTCCAAGCCTGTGGCGATGATTCCGAATTGCGCTGCAACGCGACACGCGCACTTCGTGCTTGACGGGACGGGAGCAGCAGAGTTTCAGCCGCCCGGGCTGAACGATTGGCCTGAAATCACATGGGATCCCGGATCCGCAGCCAAACGGGTTGATCTTAAAACAGTGACTCCCGAGGAAATTCGTTCACTGAGGGCCGGGGAAACGGTGTTGCTTTCAGGTAAGTTACTCACGGGGCGTGATGCGGCCCACAAACGAATGACAGATATGCTCGACCGGGGAGAAGAGCTGCCTGTGGATCTGAAAGGGCGGTTCATTTATTACGTCGGGCCGGTGAAGCCCGTGCGTCAGGAAGCTGTCGGTCCAGCTGGACCAACCACAGCGACTCGCATGGACAAATTCACTCGTCAGATGCTGGCTGAGACGGGTCTTGCGGGCATGGTGGGAAAAGCCGAACGCGGAAATGAAGCAATTGACGCGATCAAAGAATTTGGGGCCGTTTACATGATGGCCGTGGGAGGCGCTGCCTACTTGGTCTCTAAGGCGATTAAGAGTTCCCGTGTGGTAGCCTTTGAAGAGCTTGGAATGGAAGCAATTTATGAATTTGACGTTGAGGAAATGCCGGTGACTGTGGCGGTTGATAGCGAGGGCGTTTCTGTCCACAACACCGGACCCAGGGAATGGAAGCAGTTGATCGAACTGAAAAATCTGTGAGTCGCAGTGTGTGGGAGTTCACGAACAGGATGGAGTCTTGTGTTCGAAACGTGTTGTTAGACGTTGCCAGAGGGGCACCGAGTGTTGACCCATATTCTAAGAGTTGCAGAATGTTAAGATTCATGAAAAGTAGCTTCTACGGTGCAGCGAAATTTGCACTTTCATTCATTGATGATTCGCCAGCGGTGAGAGCTTTGTTGAGGATGTTAGAACTCCACGCTTCATATGCTTCGTTATTGAAGGTGCTTTCATGTGGCATGATGGTCGTTGGATTAGCTAGTGTTGGCAGTGCTGAACAGCTTGAACTGATCGAGACCGATTCCAAGATTGAGATTCGGTCAGGCGGAAGGCCACTTCTTTTTTACAACAAGGTTTCTCCGGTGGCGCCTGACGGAATTGATGCAGTGTATGAACGGACGGGCTTCTTGCATCCAGTCTGTTCACCTTCTGGAAAAACGGTAACTGCGAGCTTTCCTTTTGATCATCCGCATCAACAGGGGATATTTTCGGCGTGGGTGAAAACAAAGTATGGCGGACGCGAACTTGATTTTTGGAATCTTGCCAAGGGAACAGGGCGTGTCGTTCATCAACGGGTGATCGATACCTTTTCAGGCGAAGATGGCGCTGGGTTTGTTGTTGATCTTTTGCATCGAAGTGAGCATGAATCAGGTTTGGACATTCTGAGTGAAAGATGGACGGTCAACGCGGTTCCCACAGACGGGACGTTTCATTGTTTTGATTTGGAAACAAAGCAAAAGGCATTGACTGAGCTTCCGCTCACTGTTGAGAAGTTCCACTACGGGGGTGTGGCAATCAGAGGTCCCGTCGCTTGGTTGACGGCAAAGGATTCTGATTTGAACGCGGCTAACAACACGGAACGGGAATTTGCCGGTTTCACGAATAGCTTTGGATCCGAACGCCTGAAAGGAAACCACGAGCGTCCCGATTGGGTGACCATGTGGGGATCAATCGGGGATGAGCCGGTAAGTATCACTGTACTCTGTGGAGAGTCTTCTTTTCGTGCCCCGCAAGCAACGAGGCTGCATCCCACGAAGCCCTACTTTTGTTTCTGCCCCTGTGTTAACGGTAGCTTTACCATTGATCGGCAGAATCCTTACGAAGCGGCTTATCGGTTTCTGGTCACGGATTCCAAACCCAAGCGAGAGTGGGTGCAGGAACGTTGGCAGGAATACACCGGCAATTGAAGCCGCTGCTCCGATTTCACAGAGAGGAAGAAACGAGCCACTGTTTTGCACAAATGAATGCTCCGCTGCCGAGTCACTCTGTCGGCTCCTGATGGTAACCACGCCAGACCCACTCGATGGCGTGGGGCAGGAACTGGGCTTTAGCATTACCGACGCCGTGTCCAGAGTTCAGGCAATAAAAATACTGGTAGTGATATCCCTTTGCCCGCAATGCTTTTGCCATGCGATGATTTGCTTCGACCCAGTCGTGCATTCCATCTCGCATGACGTTCGGATTGTAGTTGTCGCGGTCACCGACTGCCATGAATAAGCGTATGGGCTTGCGGGGTGAATCGGGAATCAGTCGGTTGTGAAAGCCCCACGCACCGTCAGGGTACTCAGGGTCAAAGGGCCATTGCTGATTTACGAAAGTTCCCGAGGTGGTAAGTACGCGGTGGTAAAGATCCGGCCGGAACCAAGCCATGATCAAAGCGGCGGAGCCTCCTGAACTGCTGCCCATCACAGCCCGTCCATCGGGATCCTTCGTGAGCTTCACCTTGCAAATTTCTTCAACGAGCGGAAGGACTTCGGTTTCGATGTATTGTGCGAACAGGCCGGACATGGTGTCGTACTCTCTGCCTCGTTCGTGACCCTGAGCATCGCCACCACCATTTGCGATCATGATGAGAACGATCGGTGGGATGCGTTCTTGGAAAATCAGGTTGTCCAAGATGCGCGGAAGAAGCATTTTTGGGTCACCCTTGGGGCCGTCATGACTGACCATGAACGGAGCCTTCGTGCCTGGTGTGTACTGAGCAGGAACATACACGGTGATCTTGCGTTTGTAATCGATTTCGTGCGTATCAACGATGAGTGTCTTGGGGTTGTTTGGGTCGACCTTTCCAAATACTTTTCTTGCGATCCCTGGATTGAATAGCTTTCCATCCCGGGAATCCATGGTGAACTGTTGAACCCGGCCTTGCGGCACGCCGTCGATCACGCTCCGTTCGGGGGCTGGTGTATAAACGGGGCCAATCAGAAAATTTCCATCGGCGTCGAGGGACGGGTTGGCACCATTTTTTCCCTCGACACGTTTGAATTCGGGAGCATTTGGAGCATCGAATGCGCGTTTTGGAGGTGCAGCCGATACGCTGCTCATCACAATCATTGAAGCGGTGCATGTGAGTTTGGCAAGCGTCTGTCGCAACGTGGACATGTAACAAATCCCTGAATGGTGGTGATGAAGCCTCGATCCGGATGAACTGCAGAACATCCGCGTGCCGCATTAGAGAAGGAAATTGGTGGCGCGGCAAGCATCACGATCAGGAACACGCAGGTGCAGTGTTACTGTTCAATGCAGGGGTGTCTTCAATCAGCGTGAGGAGGCGCAGTTGTTGAACTCATTTTTGAAAACCAATGCACGGGGTTTCCCGTCGGTAGCGTTTGAACGCGCGGGCTGTGCAGGCATTTGGGTAGGGCCAAGCAACAGTGTTGCTAAGTACATTCACAGGCGGAGATGGAGGTCTCGGTCGGTTACCCCCAGGGGTAGCGAAGTTGCAGACGTCACTGGTTTGAGGACAGTATGAACGAACGGCCTTTGGTTCTGCTTGTCCGCGCCGGGCGACATTACTGAAGCTTGCCCTTGACAGAGTGATGGAGCAGTCGTGAGCTCTTCAAAGGGTCATGGCTGTGCCGGGACGGATAACCAAACGCGGGCCTAGGGCCACACGATTTCCTGACGGGATCTACGAAGCGAGTGCCGGATCAAACTCGTTATGAGCTGAAGCTATGCGGTTCTTTGATTGGCCGCTTGATGACTCGATGATTCTGCCTTGCGACGGTTTGTGGTTGATGTCGTCAATCCAGGTTCTCACAAGAGTACGCTTCTGACTCTGTTCGGGGGAATCAACAAACGCCGTGCGGGAATGACAGAGGTGTTGGTTGTTAACGAAAAGGATTTCCCCTCGTGAAAGCATACGTGAGTAAGTGTTCGTGGCGTCGAAGAGATAACGGTCAATGAGGTCCATTGCCCTGTTGAGTCCGCGGGGCAGCGGTTCTTGAAGCTTTTTGTAGGCTGTCTCTATCCAGTAACGCATGTAACGAAATTGGAACGAGTTTTCCGTGCGTGAAAAGATTGGAAAAGCATTGCTTCTGATTGCATCAATGTTTTGATCAGTACCGGGGGTGATTACATCCCGGTTAATCGGACGTGATAGGGTCGCAAGGCTTCGTGGATAGTTTTCAGCAAGCCATGAGTACAGGTTCGCAGCGTTCGCCAACAACGATTCTCCACCACTTTGTGCGGGTTGCAAACAAAGCAAGCCGACGACTGCAGGACAGTAGTTCGCAGCAGAGCTGTCGGTGTGAAAACCGGTCGAAGCCCGAGTTTTTGAAACGGGGATGGCTTGTTTGGTGTGATCGAGTCCTCGGTCTCTGACGTCAAAGAATTCACCGTAACGGGTGTTGAGCTGACCAATCGTCCGAGAAATTCCTGCGTACACAGTGCGAAGGTCATTCGTGGTATATCCTGACTCTGCAGTTTTCAGGCAGACAAATCCGGGTCCTTGTAAGAGCCGGCGTTTGATGTTCCGAGACCATTTAAGGACAGCTTCTCCGTGTCGGAATGTTTCCGGTTCACACGATACGAAATTGAGGCATGAATCGACAATTCGTTCAGGGATGGCAACAACTGCTTCACTGTGACGTGGAGTATGAGGGAACCATTTACCAGAGAGCGGGCGTGTCGGTTGGTGGGCAATCATCACTTGGTTACCTCCATTGCAAGATGCAGCGGTAAATCGACGAGTGGTTGGAAAAATACTGGATCCAATTCGACGTGTTCGTGGTTAATGCGGAGTTCATGTACATCGGGAATGACGTTAAAACCCGCGTTTTTCAATCCGATGAAATAATCTTCCAACAGTTTGTGAACACATTGCACTTTGACGGGAGTGCGGTCTAACTTCCATATCTCACCCGGGAAGCACATGTCACGCCCGCTGAAATAGCCTGCGGAAGGATCAAAATAGAAGGGAAACTCATCACGCTTTAGAAACGGGAGTGAGGGATGCGGCACAGAGAAGATCAGGCGACCTCCGGTAACGAGTTTGCTATACGCAAACCGCATGGTGCGGTGCATTTCGTCGACGGACATGTAATTGAATAAAAACACGGCCATGACAAGGTCGTAAGAATTGCCAAGCTGTTCCGTATCATCGCGAAGATCAGCGACACGGTATTCCAAACCTTCATACTGGGTTTCACTTTGTTGATTTATGGCGGATTGGATCATCTGTTCAGAGATATCAATTCCGAGGGTGCTTTTCGCGCCGCGTTTCATCAACTCTCGAGCAACGTATCCTTCGCCACATCCAAGGTCCAAGCAAACTTTCCCTTGCAATGAACCACACAGGTTCAGAAGGAATGGTCTCGCTGAGAAGTCTGAAAGCAATGTCGGTTGATCACGCTTCCACTTATCTGCTTGGGCGTTGTAAATTTCGCGTGTTGACTCAGCAGTAGTCATTTTTGTGCCTTTGCGCGATTGAAAAGTTGGTCCCAGAATTCGGCACGTAACTCAAGAGCCGCGTTCATTCCCCGCTCAATTTCTTGCATTTTCTTGGGGTCGTCTTGAGCCAGATCGTCCGCCACTCGCATCATCAATTCTGCGTGCTCATCGTCAACTTCGGAGTGCAGTTCAAAGAACACATAATCTCGCTGCTTAACATTTGTGAATTTCTTGATCGCTTCGGTGATTGGGCGGTAGATGTATTTCACCATTGATTCTGTTCCCAGTCCCATGGCCCCAATGGCTTCGGCAGCGGTGGCCTGTTGAAGCATCTGGTGAAAGCGTTTACGCCAACTGATCGCTCCAGGGAAAAGGGGTTCGTGGCGCGCGTCGATCCCAACAGCCAATTGAAAACGCCGGAAGAGGAGTGGATGGGGAATTCCTTGGACCCAAAACTCTTGTATACCAAGGGCACCCAAATCCTCGATTGTCGCAGCATCAAGATGGCCACTCTCTTCATCTAGATTTTCTTGAAAATAGGCACGGTGTTGTTCACTCTCCAGTTTGCTCATCACGCAGTTGAGGTACTTCGGGAACCAACTTGTGTATCCCTGATATTGGACGGCGAAGTCAACAATTGCCTGCTTTGGGTTAGGGAAGTCGCCAGCAGCTAACGCAGCAAGATAAGGATGGTTCACGCCACGGTGTTGCCGAGCGCGTGTTTCAAGGGTGCTAATCTCATTGCGTTGGTGAATCAACATGCGTGGCAGACTCCTGGCTCAAGGGGTGACGACTTCGCGGGGTCGTCCATTGGGCAGCGACGCAACAGCTAATTCCCGTCGCGGTCGGATTGCGTCACTGTGTTTCAGTGAGCAGGAGATGCAAACGTTGCGCCAAACCGCACGGCAACGCCGGCTGGCTCTGCAAGTTGCAGCAATTGAACGTCGCTTTCTGGATGCCAGACGCAGGGGATGTGTTTCCCGGTTAATTGCATATTTGCCGTGAAAACGAAGCAATGAGGGATTCGCGGCCTTCCGTTTGTGGGTTGACTTTGCGTCAATGCCGGCTGAAATTAATCTCGGCTTTTACAGGGAGTCCGTTAGCCAGGCGGTTGCGGCGAAAGCATTCTTGGTCCAGAAATGGGACTGATGTCTCAAAAACCGAGATGTCTACCAGCCTATCAGCGTTGGGTGTAACCAGCTTTGGGGCTGCAGAAACGGGGACAAACAGGAGTGGCAGAGAGAGTTTCCGATGTTGTTCTGGAGCCTTTTGTGGTCCGCACAACCGTTGGTCTGATGAATGTTGTCCGGTGGGGTTTTGTAGTGGACTACGCTGCAGTTCTTGCGAAGAGAACATTCGCCGGAAAGTGGCATGCTGATGGCCGAGACAGGGAAGAAAATGGTCTCGTAGTGAACCAGAGTGTCAGAGTTCAACCGGGTCAGTTAAAACGCTGCGTTGTGTCCCGCTATTCTTTCAGTTGGCGGGGTGCATTTTCTTCCATTCTTGAACGGCAGTGGAAATCTGCTGAGGAAGGTTGGTGGCATCTTTGGGAATACGAGCTTGATCGAATTGACTGTAGTTAAGTCTGATACGTTCGAGTTGGTTCACTAACGGTTTGGCCTCTGGTCCCAACTCCTCTAACACGTTTAAAATTCCGGGTTGCCAATTGCTTCCTTTGATCAGCCAAATGCTGTGTTGGTAATATGGCTGCCAGTCTTTGAGGTAGAGCACGAAATCATTGAGCATCAACGGATAAATTTTTGGATCGAAGTGTTTCAGTACCATCATGGTGCGATGCGCAGCTTCATGGATTCCACCGGTTCCATAGCCAAGCATAACCCTTGGATGGTGTGTCGTTTTGCCAAGGCGTCTCGCAGCATTGATGAGCGTCGAACGATCAAAGGCTGCTTTGTCACTTTTGAGAATGGTCTGAAATCCGGAATCGAAGGACGCTCGCTCAAAAACATGTTGTGACTGTTCGTACATTTGGGTCAGCAGTTCAAATTCTTCCCCCCTTATGTCGGCGTGAAGTCCTACGATTGCCCAGAATGCTGCTTCGCGGAGGTACCAATCTTCGTGTGCCGTGAATTTGCGGATGATCGGTAATTGCTTTCTGATGTCTTGCGGGTTCGCTTGTCCAAGTGCAAAGAGTGCCCCATCAATTTCCCACCACGCAGATTCCTCGTTGTTGAGCGTTTGAAGGATTTGGTCGAGGAATTGTGCTGAGACAACTTCGGCGGGGAGTCTGCCCTTGATAGGGCGTCGCCAATTGTCGTATCCGGAAATCGCGTCAAAAGCCGCCCTCCGAACCCGGGGGTCAGCATGCAAACTAGCTGTGCGTAATGCGCTGATGGCCTTGGGGGTTTTCATTTCACCAAGTCGGCGTCCAGCCCATGTTCGCACCAGTGGACTGTAGTGACGCAGATATTTAACGCAGTAGTTGACAGTAGGGGTGTTAACCTTATCTTCCAGAAGTATGGAGTAGACTTTGTCCGCGTGCCCAATATTGGGGCCGTAGTCTTGGGGGCCGAAAGTGGAAAAAAACCGTAGGTCATTTGCGTTGCCCCACTCAAACGCTGGAGGCTTCGAAGGGACACTGTGTTGCGTACGTGGTGCACCAGTGATCCGAAGGGTGCGGCGAGGAGCGGTGTAGGTGAGGCCAATTGCTCCGGTGCCCCAGTCGACACCTGAGTATCTGCGATTGTCCGGCGGTGTCGGTAGGATCGAAAAGCCTCCGCCCGGCAGTCGGGTGAGATCGTAATACCAGGCCAGGGATTTCATTTGGTGGTGGTAAAAATATTGTTGGGTTTTGGGGACGTGGACTGAGGCAATGCCCCGCCATATCACGTTGAACCCGCCACCTGTGTGGCCGAACTCTGGCTGGAAATAGGAATCTGTCACTAGCCGCGCCAGATGTTGTGATGCGGCTTTATAGGGAGGATGCTCGTTCAACAATGAAAACGCACACGCCAGCATCGCATTGCGGCCGTTCGTGTTTGACCACCACAACTCACTGCGGTGGTCCCCATAAGCAATGCAACCGTGACCCGCCATCCGATACATCAATTTCATCGCATTTGCGTAGGCGACCGGGTCAACTTTGATGCCACATTCCTGTGACAGTATCAAAGTGATCAAGATTGGGATTCCCGCGTGGTTCATGAGGCCGCTTTGGACATAACCGGGCCCGACTCCTTCGCCATGCCCCCAACCACCTGCGGCTTGGTTGTCGATGCACCAGTCACACAATTCCTGCAAACCGGGAAGCACTGTTTGATCACCGGTCCGTAGGAAATATTCACTCAACAAAATGCCTTGGTAGCCCAGTTGCCAATTGACATGGCCACCGGCATTTTTTCGGTTCTCGGCAAGTTTGGCGAGTTGGTGTGCATGGAGCCGGACGTTCGGCAGGTAAGTATCGGCTCCCGTGGACAACAGAAAGAGACTCGTCAGGCAACCTTGAAGATTGTCTCGGATGCCACGCCCAGAGTGGAATCGGTAAGTTCCGTCTTCTGTTTGGCAAGACGCTACATACTGTGCCGTAGCATTGATGATCGCGTCTGATTTGTCGCAGTTGGCAGGCCATTGAGCAGAGTATGAGCCAACGACAGGGACGGGGAGCACGATTTGTAGTTCTTGGGTGCCACGCCGAATGTTGAGTGGTAGCTTTCCGTTTGTCCCTTCTGCCTCGCCAATAGCCTTCCCTAAGGGGACGCGAGGGTCTTCGACATTCAAATCGCGCCCGCCCGCTGATATCAGCACATCACCAATTGCCAATCCGCTTCCGGCGGCCGAGGTGTTCTTGTCAAGTTGCTGCACCGTCACCTGCAACTGCTTCTCGATCGAAGCATGAAGCCCTGAGGCTCCCACTGCAAAGCTTGGGTACACCCGCTGCGGGTTAAGTTTCTGTGCCCAGCAACTCGTTGTAAAAGTGGCCAAGATAATTAACGTGAGCGTTCTCATCAATCAACCAAGCGGTGGTGCCAAAAGTGTGAGTGGATACGTAACTTACGGTAAGGCGACGAGGATCTTACCTATATGACTCAGGGTTGGTTACGCCCGATGCGCCCAATGCTTCGATTGCTAAGGGGGGCTGCATGCCTCATGCAGCAGGGGATTCATGGGAAGGTGACGAATGGGGTTCGGGAGGTCACGTCACGCCGCGGCTAAAATATACCACGGCTGCATCGGCGAATTTTCCTTACAGCTCGGGCCATTCAGTGTGAAATTTGGAGTTCGGGAGGGGGGGGTGTGTGGTTGTCCAGCCAAGGTCGCATTCCGTCCCATCTGAAATAGCTAGCAAGCGTGATGGAGTCATCCGGCGGTCCGGTGGGCCGATGGATATACGGGCTGCATGGGCTGATACACGTGTAGGGGCCGCAGAAGCATACGGAAAGCTCTTCTAGCTGGACCCAGAAGTGACGCTGGATTATGATTTAGGCAGCTAAATAAGGCTCCCGCCCGCTCTCCACATGTCAGTCTCTTGCCGCTGACATGGCCTACCCACAAGCGTTTTATGGTCAGGACAGATCGTAGACGAAAGTCGCCCGGCATCCTTGGGATTTTGATCCTTTGGATTCCCCTCTTGATGATGGACGTGATGCAGGTCGCCCGCGGTGGCGACGTCGACGCGGGGCTCATCAGTTTTGTGAACGACATCGTCCCCGTGTTGACGAAGGCTGGATGCAACGCTGGTGTTTGCCATGCAAAGGCTGGTGGCGGTCAAAATGGATTTGAACTTTCCCTTTTGGGTTTTGAGCCGCTCGAAGATTATGCCCACATGGTTTTGGAAGGACGAGGACGGCGTCTATTCCCCGCTGCTCCGGATCAGAGTCTGTTGTTGAGGAAAATTTCGGGGCGGACGCCGCATAGGGGCGGCATACTTTTGGCACCTGACTCGAGCGGTTATCGCCTTCTTAGACGCTGGATCGCTGAGGGTACACCCTTGGGGGATACAACTCTCGAATTGAAATCTCTAGAAGTGCAACCTGCCAATGCAAGAATACAATCTGGGCAGGCGACGCAACTGAAGGCGATTGCACATTACGACAATGGTGTCACGCGCGACGTTACAAGCTTAGCGCTATTCGAGTCAAACGATGTCGGAATGGCGAGCGTGACAAAAGGGGGATTGGTTAACGTTTCTGATCTGCCCGGACGCGTTGGTGTCATGGTCCGGTACCAAGGACGGGTGAGTGTCTTCAATGCTGCAATCCCCTTGGGAGCTGAGGTTGTAATACCCAAAGCAAATAACTTCATTGACGATCACGTGTTTGCAAACTTAGGGCAAATTGGTGTTCCAGCGTCTGATGCTTGTGACGACTCAACCTTTTTGAGGCGAGTAACGCTTGATATTGCCGGACGATTACCAACCGCTGATGAAACGCGTCAATTTCTTAGTGATACAAATTCGCAGAAACGAGCGGATTGGATTGACCGCTTATTGAGGAGTCCCAGTTACGCGGACTACTTCGCGAACAAATGGACGGCTCTGTTAAAAAATCGCAGAGATGATGCCAGCGACATTACGTCCAACTTTGCTTTTCATGCTTGGGTGAGAGACAGCCTTTTGACCAATGTTCCCTATGACCAGATGGTCAGGGAACTATTAGCTGCAACAGGAACGGTGATCGCGAATCCTGCGGTCGCTTGGTACAAGCGCGTCAAGGAGCCGAAGCAGCAGATGGAAGATGTTGCACAACTCTTCCTTGGGGTCAGGATGCAATGTGCTCAATGCCACCATCATCCTTTTGAGCGATGGAGCCAGGATGACTACTACGGTTTGTCTGCGTTCTTCACTCGTGTCGGAAGAAAACCGACCGGGATTCAAGGGGAAGATCTGATCTTTCACAAACGTGGCTTGGCAGAAGCTAAAAACGTAAAAACCGGGGCAATGATCGCACCAGCCGCGTTGGGAGAGGTTGTCGGTGCGATCGCACCGGATGAAGATCCACGCTTGCGTCTTGCCAATTGGTTAAGTGATCCAAACAATCCATTCTTTGCCAAAGCGTTGGTAAACCGTTACTGGAAGCATTTCTTCAAGCGAGGTTTGATTGAGCCCGAAGACGACATTCGCGATACCAATCCACCAACCAATCCCGCCTTGTTGGCGGCTTTGGAAGATCACTTTTTGTCGAGTGGGTTTGATTTGAAGGAGTTGATACGGGCGATTACCAATTCACGTGCTTATCAACTTCGGGCAACGCCTGCAGACGGGAACTTAGTTGACCGACAGAATTATTCACGATTCTACCCGCGGCGTCTTCAGGCTGAGGTGTTGCTTGACGCCATCGACGAGTTGACCGGGGCAACCACGAATTTTGCGAACTTGCCTGTAGGGACACACGCGATCGCGTTGCCAGACAATAGCTACAACAAATCGTCACCGTTCCTACGTGTTTTCGGTCGCCCGGAAAGCCTGAGCGTGTGTGAATGTGAGCGTGTTCAGTCAGCCAGTCTGGCGCAAAGCTTGCACTTGATGAACGCTTCAGATTTGAAGTCAAAACTTGCTGTGAGTGGTGGAACTGCACAGAGGTTGGCCGCCCTGAAAACGCCGTTAGCTGATCGTGTTACTGAGCTGTATTTCGCAGCGTTCTCACGACCGCCAAGTGAAACTGAGTTGAGCGTAGCATTGGAGTTTCTTGCTCCATCGGCAACGGATGTCCAACAGTCGGATGTGATACCGACGGTGGCGAAAACGCAGTTCGAAGATTTGATTTGGGCTTTGATTAATACAAAAGAGTTCCTGTTCAACCATTAGGGAAACATGAGCGTACATACAAAACTCACTGACCATATGCGAAGTGGCATGAAAATCATCATCCTTGCATCTCTAATCATGGCGATGCATTGTAGCAGCACGCGTGCACAGTCTGTTTGTCTGCCTTCGCCAAGGTTGTTGACGACGTTTCCGATGGGGGCACAGCCTGGCACGGAAATTGAACTTCTGGTCACAGGACAATATGTCGAAGAAGCAGGTGAACTCAGTTTTTCAAACCCAGCGATCAAAGCGGTGAAGGTGAAAGATGCTGATGGGTTCGAGGCCATTGGCAGGTACCGTGTCACCGTGCCAGAAGGGATCAAACCGGGGCTTGTTGAAGCGAGTTTAATGACGAGGCTTGGACTCTCTTCGTCGCGAATCTTTACGGTTAGTGAGCTTAATGAAGTAGTTCAAACCAATGGGAACCAAAAATTGGATTCGGCAATGGAGATCGAGTTGAACTCGGTTTGCAATGCGGCGATGACTGCCAGGTCGGTTGACTTTTATCAATTCCACGCAAACCAAGGGCAAGTGATATTCGTTGATTGCGCGGCGAAAGGAATTGACTCGAAACTCAACCCTGTGGTGATAGTGGCTGATTCCGAGGGGCAAGACTTGGCAGTAGAGAGGCGTGGCGGGGCGATTGCCTTTACTGTGCCCAAAGATGGGGATTATGTCATTAAAGTGCATGATCTAACGTTCAAAGGTGGTGAGCACTATTTCTATCGCTTGAATCTCACGGAACTGAGCGCAGGGCAACCGTTTTCGCGGCACGCCATGACACGCAAGGTGAATGCGTTCTCGTGGCCTCCCTTTGGCCTTCCTGTCACCACGTCCGCCAAAGAGATTGAACCGAACGACGTCACAACGCCACAGAAAATTGGATTGCCTTGCGACCTGATGGGAAGTTTTGCCAAGGCCGCAGATACCGACGTGTTTGAATTCAATGCCACCAAAGGTGAAACTTGGTGGGTGGAAGTTGCATCGGAGCGGCTTGGCAGGCCAACTGACCCGACCGTCATTGTTCAGCATGTCGATTCTTCAGGGGCCGATCCGGTAATCACAGACGTAGCAGAATTGAATGATATAGCTAGTCCCATTAAGGTTTCCTCCAATGGTTACGCTTATGACGGGCCTCCTTACAACGCGGGTTCCTCGGATGTTCTTGGAAAGTTTGAAGTGAAGGAGACCGGGACTCACCGGTTGCGGATCGCTGATCTTTTTGGCGGGACTCGCAATGATCCAGCGAATATCTATCGTCTTATCATTCGCAAAGCAAAACCGGATTTTGCACTCGTTGCGTGGGGGCTTCACATGCAGTTGCGAAATGGAGATCGCAATGCTCTGTCAAAGCCTATCGCATTACGAGGCGGAGCAACGATGGCCATCGAGGTTGTTGCGATTCGTCGTGATGGGTTCGACGGGGAAATTCAGCTCGTGATGGAAAACTTGCCAGATGGAGTGACTTCAAATGGATTGACGATTCCCGTTGGTAAGGACCGGGGGATTCTGCTTGTCACCGCGGATGAGGGTGCCCCACGTGGAGTGCGTGTCGCAACCTTTTTAGGGACTGCGGTTGTTGAAGGCGAAAAGGTTCAACGCCAGTGCCATCTTGCATCGATGGCTTGGCCTGTTCCGAATCATTGGAGCGAGGTTCCGAGTCCTCGGTTGCTCGCAGATGTTCTTGTTTCCGTGGGTGGAGAAGAACCGGCTCCCATCTCCATCGCCCCACGACAAGCAAAGGTGTGGGAAGCCAAGGAAGGTGAGAAACTGACCATTCCGCTAATTCACATGCGTCGCGGTGAGTTTTCTGGCTCGATCATGGCCGCAAAGACGTTGGGGGCGGGGTTTGAGAAGGTGATGTTTGACTTGCCATTGGATAAAGATGCGTCGGAGGCTGTACTGGACCTTGCCGCTTTGAAGACACCCCCCGGCGAATACCTGATAGCGTTTTACGGGGGTGCGGTAGCAAAATACCAACACAACCCAACAGGGGTCGACAAGGCAACTGAGGCGTTGGCGATCGCCCAAACAGCGCTCGACAAATCAAAAGCGGAACTAGCAAACCTCAAGAAAAGCATTGCAGAGGCTACAGCGGAAACAAAACCTAAATTGGAAGAGACGCTGAATGTTTACGTTGAAAAAGAGAAGCGGGATGCGGGGAGGGTCAAGACAGCAACGGCTCGCGTCAAAACCGCAACCTCTGCCGCAAAAGCCAAAGATATTGTTGACATCGTCGTTTCGGAACCAATCAGGATTCGTGTTCATCCACGGGAAGCCAAATGAGTAGCAATCCTTTTCACGCCTCGTCCGTACATTGTCCCGGTCCCGTCAACTTGGATCGTCGAGGTTTCATGCGGTTTGGTCTCGCTGGGTTCACAAGCCTGAGCTTGCCGGGGCTGCTACGACTTCGGGCGGGTAATCCTGAAGCAATAAAAAAACCTAAGTCGGTGATTCTGGTTTGGAAGCCAGGTGGCTGTTCACACATCGACACTTACGATCCAAAACCGGAGGCCGCGGCCGAATATCGCGGCCCGTTTGGCACGATCGCTACCAAAGTTCCGGGGATGAGGTTCACTGAGTTGTTGCCCAGGCAAGCTGCTCTGGCTGACAAATTTACCGTTTTACGCTCCATGCATCAGGGTGCCGGGGGGCATCCAGCCGGCTCAATGCAAATGTTTTCTGGGGACTCGGACACTCGGGACAAGCCCAAGCCACGCTTGCCTGATTGGATGTCAGTCGTCAACCACTTGCGGTCGCAGCAGGGAGTGAGAAGCAATCCACTCCCTCGTTACGTCGGTGTGAATCCGCCCACGACGTACAACGGACCCGCGTATCTAGGTGATGCGTACGCTCCGTTCGCGGTCACGGGTGATCCGAGCAATCCAAAGTTCTCCGTTCCGAACATCGGTCTGTCCAATACCAAGGAAGTGGAGCGACTCGATCGCCGAATTGCGTTGCGCAAGAACCTTGACAATTTGCAAAGAGCTTTTGATACCTACGGCGAACTGGAAGCGCTGGATCAGTTCGAAACGCAAGCGATGACATTGTTGACTAACCCGCAGACCAAAGAGGCCTTTGACCTGTCACGTGAAGATGATGCAACACGTGATAAGTATGGTCGCAATTCGTGGGGGCAGCAATTATTGATGGCGCGACGATTGGTCGAGGCTGGCGTCGAGGTGCTCACCACCAGTTTGCGTGGTCCGCTTTGTGGCCGTGTCAACAATTGGGATGATCATGCTGTGAATCATCATGTGTTTGATGCCATGCGGTTTCGTTCACAGGCTTACGACCAAGCGGTTGCCGCGCTGATCGAAGATATCTATGAGCGTGGACTCGATGAGCAAGTGCTGGTGGTTGTCACCGGCGAATTTGGACGCACGCCCAAAATCAATTATCAACCCAGTACAGGTGCGGGTAACGCTAGTGCAGCAGCTGGAACCAAACAGCCAGGTCGGGACCATTGGCCACGAGCCTTTAGCAATATCTGGTTCGGTGGCGGAATCGAGACCGGACGATTCATCGGTGCAACCGATCCGCGTGGTGAAGATGTTATCCAAAGGCATTGTGGTGCCGGCGACTTTTTGGCCACAATCTATCATCATCTTGGGATTGATTCGTCCAAAGTGTTCCTTAATGACTTCAACGGTCGCCCAACTCCAATTGTGGATCATGGTCGGCCCATCAAGGAACTCATTGCTTGACCGAGGACGGGGAGATTCAGATAGCTGCGCAGTTAGGGACGAGCTGTACTGCGAGACAATTCGGTGGTGATTCCGGACGTTTTGCGTGCACGAAACGTCAGCTTGTCGTTCTTTCTTTGCAAGAGGATGTCTTCCTGGAACACCTCATCTACTACAAAGTATCCAGAGTTGCGCTATGTTTTCTTGTTTGCGAAACCGTTCATCCATGTTTGTTTGCGGGCGTCGGACATGGTTGCAATTTCTTCAACTTGGCCCTGATTCCGGTTTAAAGCCCCAGGCCGGTTTGCGGAGTGGCAGATAGTCAGGCGTGGATGCGCCGCCCTCACTCACCTGACGTCTTTTGTTGGTGGCCGTGATGTGGCGGGACTGTGCCGTAGTCACTGTAGCTCCTTTGCAGCATGTGATTACAACGCATCATTAGGAGGGGCTTTCGGTGAAACATGACCGGTGAACTTGGTGATAGGTATCCACCAATCGGTTGGTACCTGTCAAGCAAGTTGTTATTCACTGTCTCGAGCGAAAATTTGGCGTTTGCTTCATCCGACGTTGCTTGCTGCTCGAACCAACGAGCGGAGTTTCTTCGTCGGAAGGTCTGCCTTGAAGGAAGCTCTGCTGTTATGAAGTCTTGATGTCTGCTAGCTATCCCCCGATTGGATCTGAGGTATCTGCAATCGGTTTGATTACAGGTTTCGATGCTGCGCCATCAAATCGGTGACAACAGGTGCGGGGTGAGAAATGCGGGAGAATTCACTGTGAAACACGGTTTTTACGGGTTCGAGATGGAGTTTATGATTTTGCGATCGTGAATATTTGTTTGGCACAGATGCTGCGTTATCAGGTAGTTAGACAACACCCGCTCCAACTTAAGTAAAGGCATTGCCATGGCAATCTTCGCAAAAACAGCAGCCGTAATCACTCTGGCGTGTTCCGCACTTTCCGGGACCGCATTCGCTGATACCTACCATCACATTGATCAGCTAGCAGTTACGGTTGAGCGACAGGCCCGGATGCTTGAAAGAGAGGTGTCACATTACCGTCACACGCCTGAGTACGGGCACTTGATTGCAGATACAAAGCGTCTGTCGCGTCTTGCTGAACACATGCATGAGGTTGCCCACAATCATGGGTGTCTGGCTCATTTGGAGGCTGACCTTCGTCAACTTGACTCGGCGTTCCATCATCTCGAAAGAACTCTTGAGCATATCGAGGAAGATTCCTTTCACGGTCATGGGCACATTCATGGGTCGACGTTGCATGTACGAAGGTTGATGCATTCAATGGAAGTGAACATCCATCATCTTCAGGATGACGTTCGTTCGCTCAATCGCGTTCAACATCACGATGAGCATTTCAACTCAGGGAGACCATTCGGGCATGTCGACAGCCGATTTTACCACTCATGGCCTGGGCACCGGAGCCGAGGGATCACGATCGGGGGCGGTAGCTCTCGATTCACAATTCGATTTTAAGTGCCAGTTCACGTGGGTGCCGTGGCACGCTTGAGGGCGGCTGGGTGGTTCACCGCGTTCACGAGAAAGAAAAGCCAATCTCCTAGGGGATTGGCTTTTTTTATTGGGGTTCATGATTTTGGCAAGATGTGTTGGAGGCGGTTACGGGGCGAGGACGGCTCGAACCTTTCATCTGCCAGTGATGTCGATTGACAAGAATGGGCACGCATGGGGCCACCGTGGCGTTTAGTTGTTCGCTGTGCGGGAGGCACCACGTCGAATTCGGGGTGACTCATTTTCCGCCCTTGGGCGTCGAGCTAACCACGGGGTTTTTTAGCTAATAGCGTACTGTTGTGGATGGGCTCGGTGGTTCTGTGCTTTGGAAGATATTTTGAACTCAGGTTGGCACCAGCCTGACCCATGGGGGCATCTTTTCTTGCCGTAGAGATGGCACAGCCGGGACGACCTCATCGACGTTTTTGCGGATTTGGCTAAGCTAAAGGGCTGGCGTTGATGTAATTCAGCGAGCCTTCTTCTTTGAGTTCCTCCTGTGAGTGTAAGAGTGTTCATTTTAAACCGAATTCTGCTCATCTTCTTTCTTATCAATCTCCACTCGCATGTGTTAGCAGAGGATGCAAAGGAGCCGGTGGTAAGTTCTGAGGAAACCGATGCAAAAACACCTGATTGGGATATTGAAGAGACACCTGGCAAAACCGTGCAGCAATCCATCGACACCACCGAGGGAACTTGGATCACGGTTGATGTGAGCACAGATGGGAAAAAGCTCGTGTTTGACCTGCTCGGTGACATGTATGAGATGCCCATCGAAGGGGCTGATGGGAAACAAGGACGCGGTCTCCCGCGAAAACTCACGTCGGGGGTCGCGTGGGACATGCAGCCGGCTTTCAGCCCAGATGGGAAACAGATTGCCTTTACAAGTGACCGCACAGGTGTAGATAAGAAAGCAGGCGATAATCTCTGGATCATCAATGCCGATGGCGGGGAACCGACGCAGGTAACCAAAGAATCTTATCGGCTATTGAATGGTGCTTCCTGGTCACCGGACGGGAACTACTTGGTTGGGCGTAAGCATTTCACCAGTCGTCGTTCGTTGGGCGCGGGTGAAATGTGGATGTACCACAAGGACTCGATGGCTTTGGGGTCAACGAGTGGTGTTCCATTAACGAATCGCGTTAGCGATCAAAAGGACGTGAATGAGCCCGTGTTTTCGCCTGATGGAAGGTATCTCTATTATTCGCAGGATGTGACGCCGGGCAGCGACTTTGAATATGACAAGGATTCGATCAAAGGAATCTACGCTATCAAGTGTCTGGATTTATCCGATGGTGAAACAGAAACACTTGTTCGTGGACCGGGTGGCGCTTGCCGACCAACGCCGTCGCCGGACGGAAAGCAATTAGCATTTGTCCGAAGAGTAGGTGCAAAGACAGGTTTGCACATTTTTGATCTTAAGTCTGGATCGGTACGTCTGGTGTACGATCTGTTGGAACGAGACATGCAGGAAGCGTGGGCCATTCATGGCGTGTATCCACGATTTGCTTGGATGCCTGACGGAGCGTCGATCGTTGCGTGGGCTAAAGGCAAGATTCGGATGATCAATGTTGAGTCGGGAGCCTCGCAGGTGATACCGTTTCACATCAAGGATACTCGCGACATTAAGCCAGCCGTACGTTTCGCTCAGAAAGTTGCTGAGGATGAGTTTGACGTGAAAATGTTGCGTTGGGTGACGGTTGCGCCTGACGGTGAACGCGTGGTGTATCAGGCCCTGGGGCATATTTACGTGCGAAATTTGCCGGACGGTATTCCGAGGCGTCTTACAGCACAGGAAACGGATTTTGAATTCTGTCCGAGTTTTTCACGTGACGGCAGGTACGTTGTCTACACAACGTGGAATGACCAGACGCTGGGAAGTGTGCGGGTGGCATCGGTTGATCCTGATCAAAACGAGAATTGGATTGTTACCGCTGAACCTGGGCATTTCATCGATCCCGTGTTCTCGCCTGATGGTGATTTGATTGTTTACCGGAAGCTGAGTGGTGGAGGAGTCACAAGCCCGCTGTGGTCCCGTGAGTCGGGGTTGTATTCAATACCGACCAGAGACGGCGAAGGAACCAGAATCTCCAAGAGTGGCGTCAGGCCTCAATTCGGAAAGACTGGGGAACGCGTCTTTTTTATGAAACGCAATTCCGAGAAAGAGGCAGATAACCTGCAGTTGTGTTCCGTTGACATGACGGGTAACGAGGAACGTACTCATTACAGTAGTGTGTGGGCTACTGATTTTCGAATATCCCCCGACTCAAAAACGATTGCGTTCATCGAACGGTTTCATGTTCATGTGACTCCATTTGTCGAATCAGGGCGAGCAATCAAAGTTGGTCCAGATGCGAAGGGGTTACCAACACGACGGATAAGTTCCGAGGCTGGCGACTTTATCCACTTTTCTGGGGACTCCGGTAAGGTTCACTGGTGCCTTGGAGCAGATCTGTTCACCAGCGATATCAGCAAGGCAGAGGAAGATCCAGTTCAACTGGGCATTGGCTTCAAGGTACGGCATGCCAAACCAACGGGCTCAGTGGCGATCGTCAATGCGCGTATCATTACGATGGGAGCGTCCGGGGTGATTGAATCTGGGACAGTACTGATTCAGGGCAATCGTATTGCTGCGGTTGGAAAGACGAAAGATGTTGCCATTCCCAAGGACGCCTATCGCATCGATGCAAAAGGACAAGTGATCGCACCGGGGTTTATTGATACGCATGCCCATGGTTCACAAGCTGCTAGCGGTATCACGCCGCAGCAAAATTGGGTTGACTACGCAAGGCTGGCGTTTGGGGTGACGACGATACACGATCCGAGTAATCAGACGCACAGTATTTTTGCAGCCAGCGAACTAGCCAAGGCCGGCATGATTGCCGCACCACGAACATTCTCGACGGGCACAATATTGTATGGCGCTACCAGTGCTACGAAAGCAGAAATTGACAGTATCGACGACGCTAGGTTTCATTTACGTCGAATGAAAGCTGTGGGTGCGTTTACAGTGAAGAGCTACAACCAGCCTCGTCGTGATCAACGGCAACAGGTTTTGCAGGCCGCTCGTGAACTGGAAATGATGGTGGTACCCGAGGGTGGATCCACGTTCATGCACAATATGACGATGATTGTCGACGGCCATACCGGAATTGAACACACTCTTCCCGTACAAACTGCGTATGACGATGTCATGGATCTCTGGCGGGGGACCGGGGTTGGTTATACACCGACCCTCAATGTTGCGTATGGCGGTATTTCGGGGGAACAGTATTGGTACCAAATCGATGATCTGTGGCTGCACCCAAGACTGCAGACGTTCATACCGCCTCATGTTCTTAATCCGCGTGCGCGGCGAAGACAAAAATCGCCTGACGAGGATTACAACCATATGAAGGTGGCGGAAATTGCTCTCCAAGTGGTTGAGCAGGGGGGCTTAGTGCAGGCTGGGGGACACGGCCAACTCAACGGTATCTGTACGCATTGGGAAATGTGGAGCTTTGTGCAAGGTGGAATGACCCCCATGCAGGCACTGAAGTGTGGCACAATCAATGGCGCAAAATACCTCGGGTTGGATGGCGACCTTGGATCAGTTGAGACTGGGAAACTTGCCGATTTGGTGATCTTTCAGAAGGGTGCCGATCCCCTTGAGAATATTCGAGATTCGGAGCGGGTGCAGTTTGTCGTTGCGAACGGTGAGGTATACGAAGCAGATCGTATGAATCGATTCGGTAGCAGAGAGCCTAGGCGACCTTTCTATTGGCAGAACGAACGGGCTGGCATCACCATGGGAACCGGCGCACCGGAACACGGTGTAGGGTGCAGTTGTTTGCGAGGCCGGCAGTGAGCGGGGCAGTGTTATACAGACCGTTGATGGTTGTACCAGAAACGCTCGGAATGCTAGTGAATCACATCCAGTTATGTGAGAAGTCGCCGCTGTGTGCGGGGACGTGTGTGTAGCCTGATTTGCAAGCTCTTTGTCTGGGCGGCGGACATCAATCGAGTACTCAATCGGCTATTCAAACAGTTAATCAAAAAGGTGTGCTCTCAATGTTACAGTTGCGTATTCTTGTCACCCTCTGTTCCTTAACCTTGTATCCGGCACTCTTGGTGTCTGCGGATTCCATGGGAGGGTTTAGCAATGTACGTCCTGCGGAGTGTAAACCGCTGCCAGATGTGATCTACACGACAGATGATTTTGGGGGTCCCATACCGACAAACCAGTGGTTCAGTTCTCTGGTGTGGGAAAAGCACTCGCAGAATATGTTCCCCCATCCCATGGGTGTTGTGTTTTGTGAGTCCGGCATGTCGCTGGCTTATCCCGGTGCGGCGATGGTGAGTGGTGCCGCGGCGATCATGGGGGGCGGAGTCTCATCCAATGGCGATATTGTGATTGGCCACAGCGGGATCGAAGCTGCCGAGTCAACGCGTTTGGATTCCAATTCTCAATGGTTTATCACTGCGTCGCAACAAGTAGGGAAATCATCGTTCAGCATGACTCTCGGGCATGGGAGTCCATATGTTTTTTGCCGGGCAACGGGTGGCAATCCACAGCTGCGATTTGCGCACGTACCCAGTGTTTTCTTCAAGCTCGGAGAGGCGGTTTTAGGAATTACTGTGAGGGGAAATCATTACGGGATTTTTGGCGCAAAAGGATCCCGTTGGGATGGTGTGGGCACAACAACCTTTAGCAACAATTCAGCGAAGGATTTTTTCAGTGTCGCGTTATTGCCAGATAATAGTGACGCGACATTGCGGAAATTTGCTGCGTGCGCACATAACCACGTGGTCGGTACAGACACGGTATATCGAGTCGAAGGTGGTCACTTGATTACAGACTATCGCTTTGAGTTCCAGCAAATGGAGGG
>Ga0315322_10000411_pt1 | contig 31911 bp, 26 predicted proteins | sample M110021515metaG_FD_203461 | JGI IMG/M metagenome (GOLD analysis project Ga0315322, IMG submission 203461) | Ammonia-oxidizing marine archaeal communities from Monterey Bay, California, United States - M1 100m 21515 | ecosystem: Environmental > Aquatic > Marine > Intertidal zone | place: USA...
CACAGTGCATAACTCGGCCCATCCAAATAATTCTTTGTTATCAAAGTGTGCTCGCCAGCTGACATAATGCCCTGACCAGTCTTGATGAATTCATTATTTCGAATAACACAATGATCCGAACCAAGTTCGATACGGAGCGCGGCCAGTCGCGTCATGATGAGTATCCCTGAAACGTGTTCCCCTGGGGTGTCGTGAAAATGTAAGTTTTCGACGATGATGTAGTCACCTCCAAGGGTAATCGCGTTGCCGCTGGCATCGCGCGTAGTCGGATTGGTAAACTTGGGCAAATCGCCCTTCCCATAGGAAGTCAGCCGTATCGGCTTGGCCACCGTTCCAGATTCACTAATTCGAATATTGCCGGAGAAAGTAGATCCTCTCTTGAAGTGGACTACATCTCCTGCAGCCAAAAAGGCTGACTCCGCTTTCATATGCGACTTCCAGGGCTTTCGTATCGAAAGGCCGTTATTGTCATCTGATCCTTTCACTGAATCGATGTAATAATCAGCACCGCTACAATATGTGACCAGAGCAAAAAGAACGAAGGTAACAAGAGATACGAATTGCTTCATTATAGATGATGGGATTTTTTCATAATTGGATTCATGCTGAGTCCCGCTAAGAGGAAATTGGAGTCCTGGGAAATTGCATTTGGTGGGAGGGCTTTTGACGTCGCCTTCGGGGCGGGACGATGGGTATAACATAAATTTCCCTTCTAACACCGGATAAAAACCAATTCGAGTCGCCCCATACTAGGAACAAAAAACCCCACCGTATTACATTGAGCTTCCGCAAGGTGTTCTAACGGTAGGGTGGGGTAGGCTTCGATTATTTCTCTTTAAGAGTGTGTTTCCAAACAGACTGCTTATGGCGGATGGGTTTCATTTTATGGGGCCCTATTCCCTTATTATCATTGTCTATCAGGTTTGACTTGATTCCATCCATTGATTTTTTTCCGTGGTTCTCCCATGAGTTGAGCCATTAACCCTAGGCGGTCTGCGGTGACTTCTTTGCCGTCGTGGTATAAGGAAACGAGGTTTAAGCTGCTATCGGACAGTGCTTTTTTGGCTACATTATCCGGGCTGATGGTGTAGCGGTCCAAGGCTTTTTCTGTTGGCCAGGGTATGTCGGTATAGACCGTGTAAACCAGTTCAGAACAGACAATTTTATCGGTAGTTTCGACATCAAAATTGAAGTCATAATCTTTGCCTACCTGCTTCAAAGCCAGCAGGATTCGGCTGGCTCGAACTTCTCTGGATGCGCTGGGACTGCGCAGCGCAGCTACATCATCAACATTGAGAAAATGCTGCAATGAATTCATCTGCACACCGGGGCGTAGTGCTTCAACAACAGAATGCCCTGTCCTGATTTTCTGGTGATATGGAACCACTGCCGGGTTCTCCCAAATACCCAGTTCTCTTAATTCAGTTTCGGTGCCAATCCAGATTGCGGCATGTCCCCAGAAACCGGGAATTAGTTTATCGGTTAGCCGGAATGGTGTTTTCTCCAGAAGGATATCACCTGCCTGCAATTGAGATCGGAGGTTGCTGAAAGCTTTGGCATCCCCATGCAATTTACCTTTTCGGGACTCGACCAGGCCCATGGTGTTGCCGAATAAGCCGCTGAACAGATTGATGCCCTCATTTTTCAGTTCCAGCACATCGTCTTGTGTCACCGTATTCATAAAGGCCAACTGTTTGCCGATGCGTTCCAGACCGGAACTATTTCTTGCCATATTGTAAGACGGGCTCTGCCTTATTAGCGTATTTAGATAAGCAAAATTTTCATCTTGGGTAAGGTCCGATGGGGCCTCTTTCAAGCGCAGCTCGTAAAATTTAATCACCCGTTTAATCAACTTCCTTTTTACTTCCGAATTATAGGATTTTGCCAGTTTTTTCAGCTCGTTCCTACATTTGTTATAAGCTGGGTCTTTCTGATTTAAGAAACGCCGCAACTTACGGCTCTCTTCAAATAATGAACTCATCATTAAATAATTATCATACAAAATCAAAGCGGCAGATAATGAGAGCATGGTGCCTTTGAGCTGATTGGCTTCGCTGATCGGTTCCATCTTCAATTGCTGATAAGTTTTTTCCGAGGCTTTGAACCAGCAACTCTGTGCATATGCCACTTCATACAGATTCTCACGTAGGCTGAGGTGATCCATTAAACCGGCATTCAGCATATCTAGATCAGCGCCGCTTAATGGCACTTTGCCATTTATCTTGCCTTCTTGCTTGAGCTGATTCATGACACGAATCGCGATCTCTCGGTGCACTAAAGATTTTTCAACCAGCGTTTTATATTTATCAATGTTATGATTTAACAAGGGTGTCATTGAAGCCTGAGTAACACCAAAGCGGATCGGTGTCTGCTGCCAGCACTGTATGTCGGAAGGCAAGCTCTCTGTCTTCACAACATATGGCGTCAGAGAACACGCGGGCATGAAAAGTAACGCCAGTAAAACAAGACACATTTTTTTCATACGTGCTAACTGATTGGTAGGAAATTTCTTTTGGTGGAAGGGATTTGAAGCCGCCTAGAGAAGGGAGGCAATAGATGGATTGATTACCACTGCTGATTGTTCGGTCCTTATCTTCAAAATAGATAACAAACGTATTGGCAATCGAATAAAATAAACAACCAGATCAATCGTCTTCTTCGAGTTTTTGGACGTGGTAGTAGACGTTAGAACCAACGATACCAATAAAGGCAGCGGTAAGGCCGACTCCGATTACCATTAAGAACTCCGCAAATACTCTTCCCATAGGCGTTACCGGATACATATCACCGTAGCCTACAGTCATTAGGGTGACGACGGTCCACCAGATGCAATTAGCAAGACTGTCGAATTCTGCCTGCGTTTCCTTCTCGATCTCATGAATTCCAACCGCCCCAAAAAGCATTATGATAAATACGATCAAAAACATCCCTCCCAAGTATTTCCTAGAACCAATGAGGGCCTGTAAAAAAATCCGCATTGCTTTGCTATATCGGTAAAGTTTGAGCAGCCTAAGCACTCTCATTGAACGGATGAGACCGAGCCATACGGTGGGCACGAAAAACCCAATCCAGAATGGTAAAAATGCAATTAAATCTATAAATCCAGCCCTGCTTTTCAAGTAGCTGGTTCCAAGTTGACGGGCTCTCATTATGTATTCAATAGTAAAAATAGAGGCCACAATTCTCTCTATCCATAACCATATATAATGCCCCTGCCTGCTATTATCAGTGCCCGCATATTCGACCTCAATAATGTATAAGGTAACACTTGTAACGATTATGAAAGCAATAAATCGCTCAATGGCTGGAGGGAATCTTCCGTGCTCTTCCTTTACGCTGAAATTAAAGTTCTTTGTAAGCATATTCTGATTAAAGCTATATTTTCCATTTCAATTACAAAATGTCACCGCTTAAATTACACCAGTTCACCTGTCAGCCGGGAGTGCTTTTAAGCGGCCTGTTGTTGAGAAAAGAGGGAAGGAAGGTGCTATTAACAAGGAGCGTAAGGGTTATACGTTTTCCTTTGAACCACCGTTGAATTATCTTCGAGGGCTTATATTAAACAATACCCAGCGCGAGTCTAAGGGTATACCTTAGCTAAAGTTAGATAGATGGCAGTAACTCTGGGGATTTCGCACGTGGAAAAAAATCTCAAATCGCAATGACGGCATCTTGTAAGTCATCTAAAAAACTGAAGTGTAACTTGGAAGGGGAATGTTAGAGGATTCCCATTATTTTGAGCTATTCTTTCAGCTAGTTTTTTAATGGATGATGTATTTGGAGAGTTTAGGATTTGAGCCTGATAGGTAATAATGAGCCGGTTATTATCTCTTTCTCCCCATACCCATAAATTTCGCCGGTGAATTGTCTGTCCCGGGTCAATAATGGTTGAGCTCCATTTCTTTTTCAGATACTTGGGTCCTTTGTTAATTTTCCGCTCTCCTTTTTCAGAGAAGAATTCAGCAGACGAGATCTTAATTGGAAGTTCCGTGAGGTTCCGCAGGGTGCAGCTATAAAAGTCAGCGTTATGCTTTTTCCCATCGAAGGAACTGAGATTCTCAAAGGGTAATTCAGGTTGTTTTCCACAGTAAATAACAGTGACCTCTAAGACGTCAATCTGATCGAGTCCCCAAATTCCAACGGACTCCCTGCTGTTTTTTTGGACTAATACATTTGGAGCAATATTCTCTGACCGTTGGATGAAATTATTGGTGATATAAAGAACGAGGGAGGTAATTATCGTAAGAAAAAAAAGAATTGAGAATACCTTGGCCCATAATTTGTTTTTTGATCTGCTCTTAAGATTCATGGTCGGCATCAAATGGGGGCGCAGTCTCGTTTAAAAAAATCTCCTTCGATCATGCCCCATTCGGTTTGAGGGCGATAGTCAACTTAATCCGAGAATACTCACTAAGGTTTTTCGCTGAAGGGCTGACTTGTGCGGGAAGCTTATCAAATTCGCGGTTTTATAGGTAATGTGGAATTATTTGTTTTTCGAAATTCCAATTTGCATCCAACACAAAACTCCACCTATGTCTTGCCAACTCCCACCATTTTTTTTCCGCTCTTGGACGCAGGCTTATTTCTTTTGTCTTGCGGAGGAAATAGTTTTCGCATTCAAATCTCTCGTTAATAAATTCTTTCAGTTCTAATTTATATTTATCAATTTTGCGAGGGTTTTTGTTCTCGTGAGCAAGAGACCATTGCTGAAAAGTTTCGTCCCTGTAGAAATGCTGACATTGATCAAATATCTGTTTAACAGATTTCCCTGACCATACCGGGATACGAAGAGAAACTTGTTGCCATTTCAAAGCATAGTTTAGCCACCAGAGACATTGACAAATATCGGTGATTACAAACGGACATTTCATGATGACTGGTTCCAAGTATTCCATTAAGTCGTTTATCTGCTTTGTGTCGCCTAGTTTTTCGGCCATAAATAAAGGCAGATATTTAGTGTAGGAGAGGTCTCCAAGTCCAGCGTCTACAAGAGGGAGCATTTTATCACTTCCGAATAATTGATCGCCATGTTCTCCAGTGACTACAATATAATCTTTCGGTAGATACTTAGAAACAGGATGAACCATCGGAAGGATTTTAAATTGTTTTTCAATCAGGTGATTCCCAAGTTCTGGGAATTCAACGAATGATCCATGTGAAGATCCAAGTGTGATGAGATCGGGGGAGTCTTCGCCGCATAATTCAAGGAGGGCGAGCAAGGCTGCGGTTGAGTCGATACCACCGCTCCATAAAACAAGAATTTTTTGGTTTCTTTCCTCAGCAAGGTCGAGAATCTTTTGAGCTTTTTGCAGCATGATCTCATCGATGTTGGGGCGCGGCGAAGCTGCTTCGGGAATTCGATCTATGATGTCGTATTTAAAACCAGAAGCTAGCGACTGAGTCCTGTCCATAACGCCAGTTTCAAAAAATTTTACTAGGTTGATATAATTCTCAGAACTCAAATTGAAAATTTCCGACCTATTAATTGCGGCAAATTTATTTAGAAAGAGAAATTTCTTTTTCATGCGTTTGTTCTGATGGATTGAATATGGCGTGCTGAGGTTCCATCCACTAAAGTCTTGTTGATCATGGGGTGAAAATCGTGTTCGGGCCCAAAATCACTATCTGGGTGGAAAGCAACAACCCTAAGAGATTCACCTTTCGTCTCGAAACGGTGAACTGCATTTTTAGGAAGATGAAACGCTAACCCTTTCTCAAGGATGGTTTCTCCAGATCTTTCATGGCAGATCCCATGACCTGAAATGACCAAGCCGATTCGACAACTTGGGTGTGTGTGAAAAGTCTGTTCAGTGGAAGGGGGGAAAAAAAGAAGATTTAGGCAGGGGTCTCCTTTTATCACCGGCGGAATAATTAGAGAATCGGTGCAACCGTCGATATATCGTAGCCTCCCATTTTTTTCGAGAGGCCCTCCGATCCCGTTTAAGCATTTATAACCCTTTACAAACACATACCAAAACATCCCGCCTTCTACTTTAGCTGGTGTCTGAATTGCGCCATACATACCTGGCTGCATTTCATAAGTAGCGGCCTCATTTGTAATTTTTATTGGATGACTCCCAGTCGCGACACAGAAAACTGTGCCGCCTTGTTCGGTAATCTTGAGTGGTCTATCCGATTTCTCAGTCAATGCCCTCCCAAAGGATCCGCTGTGTAGGTCTTCGAAGATTGATGAAAAATTCTCTTTGGGATAAAAATCAACTTTTGGGTTCATATAAATTTTTGGCTGTTAAAATAAAAGTCGAAAGCATCCAAGACTTAAGTCCTTGTCTAGGGCGTGGATGCTTTAAAAGTGCTTTTATTTCTTTAATGTTAAAAAATCTTGAGGTTAGGGTTTTATTCTTCCGCAAGAGTACGTCTCTGTTAAAAGTCTTAATTTTATGACCTTGCCAAAAGCGAAGGGGGACCCTCATGCCGCTCTTGTCCCTGTCGATTATTGACTGAGGGATCTTACCAAGAAACGCCTTCTTGAGGATGAATTTTTCCTGAAGACGTGGGTATTTTATTTGGATTGGAGTTCGAGCGCAGAATTCGATGACTGTTCTGGAAAAAAGGGGGGAGAACGAATAGCGAAAAAATGGCTGAGTGGTTTTTTGCACTTTAGGTAAGATTAAAGAGTTCGATTTCAGATGTTTGTTCGCAAATAACAATCGATCGAGAAAGCTTTCCCACCTTGGGTTTGTAAGGTGTGTATTGAGATTGGACTGCAATTTATCTAATCTTCTTCCAAACGTAGGTTCTGAAAATCGGCTTAGATGAGCAGCATCATCGTAAGCCCGTTTAAAGCTCTCTAGGTAAGAAGTTGCCAAAAAAGCGTCATTACTTCCGTTGCAATAAATTTCACTGTATTGCATCGAGTTGGACATGAAAACATTCTTAGGTCCGCCGAAACATGGATCTCCTCCCTCGCCGGTTATTACTAATTGTTCTTTTGGGTCAATTGCCCGGTTCATCATATAATTTGGCATTACGACAGGGTCGCCAATCGGATCATCAATCCATCTGTATAAATTATCCATTTCCGAGAGAAATGAATCTGGCGAGATCTCAAGATATCGATGATTACACCCGAAATATTTAACAGCTTCATCAATGTATTTATTTTCGTTGGGCAAATCGCTCCCGAAATGCACTGAAATAGTTTTTACATTTTTTAGCCCGAAGATATCAATCGCTGAAGATAAGGCGCATGTGCTGTCTAACCCGCCACTCAAAAAAACTGTGCATTCTTTCTTTCCGCTAGCCTCCTTTATGTTCTCGGTATTCTTGAGGCAAATCGCGTGCAAATCGCGTGCAGTTTCAGGAAGGGTTTTTTCAACTTTTGGAAGAGTGTCATACCTACAATAATCTCTAATGGTTGATTTATTTTGACCTTTCCATTCGAGCACATTGCCCATGGGAAGTTCGAAGACATTTTTTGTTAAGGTTTCCAGGCCAGGAATAAAACTGGTGCATAAAAAATCGATCGACCTCTCTGGAACTGGTTCCAAGTTTAGGCCTAAATACTCACGAAGATATCTGATGTTTGAAGTGATGTACAACAAGTTTCCCTCTTCGCGGAAATAGATAGACCTCCACCCACATGGATCTGCATAAATTCGAAACCCGTTTGGGGTCACAGCAAAAGCCGTAAATGCGCCATCTGCAATTTCTTCAAAATTATTAAGTGATTTCGGTGGGTTGGAAGCTGAGAAAAATAGGCCTAGAATCTTTACGATTGATCCATCTGAGAAAGAGAAAGTTTGTCCATCTTCTTTTTCGGGAAATACCTTGAAGTTTGAATGAAATTTGTATTTCTCAAACTTGAACGAGTTCCCGCTAAACGCCGGTAGATCCTGCTCCGTTCTTGATACTACACCTACAAAACCAAACATTTTCTTAAGTGATCCAGATCCAGAAAAACTAACAAAGGTCTTTGTTTTTAGATAGTTTAGCCAAAATCATCAAATCCAGCACCGCCCCCAGAATCGTAAGAACTATTATCACCACTACCGTGCCCAGAATCGTAAGAACTATTATCACCACTACTAGAATTATGTGAAGACCCCGTTCCGATCGCGGCAAACATTTGTGGGGACAGCATGACACATCCACCGGCCATGCAGGCATTTAAAGAAATATTCAACTTATCAGCAGGAATGCAGTCTATTGGGTATACACAGTTTGAATAATATTTTTCATCGATCTTCTTCGGTTTGTGATCTGTGATCATCCCTGTTGTCTCATGGATCCAGGTCCCCCGTTTATAATTACTTAGAGCTTCTCTCGTCAATCCAAGGTCAGTAATCTCTTCGCAACCGATCCATTTAGGATTATTCCTAATCTGAGCCACCATCGTCTCTTCCGTCTTCCCTCCATCGTGGACTGCGAACACTGCTAATTTTTCGTCGGAGGTCTGCCGCTCCACAAAATAGTCGTAAAATGGTCCGCTTACATTGTTCATGTCTAGAACTAAGCAATTACTGTCTCTGTGAAAGTTATTAAGTAATAGTAAAGCAACAAATTCAACGTCATCTACAATGATTACTTTGTCTGGATGAAAGTCTTCAAAGGACAGATTATCTTTTTTCAACAGGCGATTGATTAGTTCTTTAGCACTTTTAGGTGTGATAAGAAATGGGTGACTTTTTTCTTGGCAATATTTTTGAACTCCTAACCAGATTTTGTTTTTGGGTGGATCTGAACAAAGGCCAAGAAGCATAAAGAGCAAACCTACAACTAAGCCAGCGATCAAGATGCCCAAAACACTTTGTAGCCCAGCCTCAGAAAAAGCAATAATCCCGGCAAAAAAACCCGCCCCAAACAGCGGAATCAAACAACCTAGACCAGTTGAACGTTCCCTCTTCAATAAACATGAACAAGCAAGTTGTTGCTCGGTGAAATATCTTCCTCCTTTTGATAGTTTGTCAGCTACCTTTAGAACGCGAAGATCTCCGAAGCCCATGGTTTTGGGATCCAAAGCGAAGACATAGCTGCAATGTGCACACCTGAGGCTCGCGGTGCGATACGTAGAGGCGTCTTTATGTTTAGTTACGTGTGAACATTTTGGGCAGATCATTTTCTTGGTATTTGTATTTTAAACGGGCTTCTAAATTTTCCCACACCTACGTTTTCCTTTATGAAGTAGGGAACTGGAAGGTTCATTTTATCTAGATGTGATGTCGATGTTAATCTGAAATTTACCCGAGTGATATTATAAATTACCGAAGAAATTATAATCCCCGTTGATGATTTATTAATTTTTTTTGATACGGGCTTGAGGATTGAGATTGCTCGCTAGAGGAAGGAAAGGACCCTCAAGCTGTCGATCTACTGTTACAGAAATCAGGCTGCTAGTATTCACGGTATTTAACCGCATTAATAAAATCTCTAGTAGTCATATCGCTCTATTTTTTTTAAGTTAATCGAGTCACTATTTATACGCATTCTAAAAACAAGACGGTTCAATTATGGCCTTTAGAAACAATCCGATCTCCAACCGATGAGATTTGCTTGCAAAGCCTTTGTCTTGTGAGTTTAGCGTTAATTTTCTCAGTAAGAGAATTAGACATTAAAATGAAGCATTCGAATCCTGAATCCTCGTTAAAATCATTTGCACTAAAAGACGATAAAGCCTTCTGCCGTAACTTCGTTACTTCATCAAGCAGGTGCTCCAGTTTGAGGATCTCATCTTCACTAGCACCCCCTTCATCTAGCTTGATTTGATCATTTTCGATATCTAGTAATCGATGTAAATAAAGATCTAGATGATGGCCAGATCTTAACTGTTTGCGTTTCCTGCCCCACCGAAAGATAAAGTAAAAGGCAATGATTATGGAGACTAAAAAGGATCTCATGCCTTCAGTCGCCTCTACAAAATCTGGATTAAGGGGGGGCTTTAATTCTGGTTCAAAAAAATGAAGTGCCCCCTCATGCTTTGGGATTGCGCCCTCAGGGAGTGCGTATTCATTTCCTCTTAGACGTAGATCTGTGAGGCCTTGACTCGAAATAAATTCTGGATCCATTAAAATCTCGGTCATTAATGTTGCCATTGATGGGCTGACATTCTTATTGCAAATGAGCTGGGCGTTGACTGCGACTGTCGCAGTGTTCTGTGCCGGAAGAACTTTTGGGTGAACCCCATAAAATCCTGCTGGAATTGAGTAACTATCAAATTCAGGGTTTTGATCCAAAAGGGATCCCACCAAAGGAAGTCCCTTAATAGTGGTCTCTTCCTTAGTCGTCATTTCCTGCTGAATCGAAGCGTTTTTCTCGGTAATTATAAGAGCTAAATCAATGCTCCCATCTTTCATCTTTTGTTTTGTTTGCTCGTAACTGAGGTAATGCGGCCTCATTCTTTTCTGCTCCCCCTCATAAAACTCAAGAATGGCCCGACTAGTCACCGCATTCCCTGAATCTTTTTCACCCATCGAAACATTAATCAGTTTTCCGTCACCAGACCGCTCTAAAAAGGGATCAAATCCAAGGTCCTTCCTAATATGAGCAATCATTACTTCCGGGAAAACATTAGCGACCGTTCTTACATCCGGATACTTAGTAAGATTTTTGATCGCGTTAGATTGAAAAAGCGCAAACTGAACTTCTCCTGAATTAACTGATCTTAGATTTTCAATTGAACCGGCAGATTCAATATACCTAACCTTTACTCCGTAATCCTGCTCAATTCTCTCCCCTAGAGCCTTCGCTATTTCAAGGTAACGTCCTCCCTCTCTCCCGGTAGCAATGGTAATTGAATCAGGAAGTTGTTGATATTGAATTAGTTTCTGAATTCCCAAAGGAACGAGAATGATCAGGGAAAAGATGCTGACTATCTTTGCGATACGTTTCATTATATGGGGACAAAGGGTAAAGATTTTTTGTCATCTTTGATAGGAATTTTCTTTCGACGGAAGAGTTATGAGGCCAAGCAGATAGAGGGGGATTACCTCGATTGATTTAGTGAAGGGATTAGGTGTTAAAAATAGTTAGCTAAGATATGGCCTTTCTAATAATGATTCTCAACCGCTGGAACCACCATTTCCATTTTTTGGTTAGATGAGTTGTTACTTGGATATTAGGCTTCTGATAGCACAAATGAATCGGAGGAGGTTTTGAGAGATCCTTTTATATTTGCGGGTTATGATGGCGTAGTGAAGTCCTGAAAGGCATTACAATCTGAGTAGGACTTTATAACGCAGGAGAAGAGAAAACGGCATAACTTTTCAAGCGTGTCAGATACTGGTTTTGTGTCACTCGATGTGGTTTGGCCTTAAAGCTAACTTTGGACCGGAACGGAGGGGGAGAAAGTCTTTTTGTTAGATCACTGAAAATTGGTGACCCGTTTTCGTGATTATTATCGTATTATTTGAAGAGAGATTAGAAGATCAGGCTTCAATTCTGGACGGTGTCATTCTCATCCAAACAAATTAAATCATGAAATCCAGAAACCTAAACCGTTTTCGCCGGTCGCTTTGCCAACTCGCCTCCCTCGGGATCCTCGTGGCCGTGACCTGTTCCTGCTCGACTTCCAATGAGGTGGATTCCTCGACCCATGTCGTGCCAAAGATGAGCAAAGGGTGGGTCAAAGTGAGTTCGGAGCCTCCAACTTGGTATCCTCGCGGAGTTCCGGCCGATCATCCGACTGACTATAGAAGCGGAGAGTGGATTCACCTGAAAGATACTGCCAATACCCGCTTTTTTATCCCGCTTCACGGACTTTTGTCTGAGAAGAGGAAGGCCTTGGAAGCCGAAGCGATGGCGGCCCGTCACCCGGAACTTATTAGGAACGAAAACAACAAGGATATCGCTCAAACAGCAAAGGGGGTAGGGGGAGGCTTTATCGTGGCCATAGGGCACCTGATTCTGACCATATTTACTGGGGGGATGGGAGGGCTCTATTATTAGCCCAATTTTCATCTTTGTGCGATTATGATGAACTTTCTCTTCGAGCGGGCCTGGCGGGCCTTGAATTGGGTTTGCCTGGGGGTGATTACCTCGCTTGGGAATGCCTGCTCCGAGGCGGGGACCAGAGTTACAGATTCCGGGGCCGTCATGAAGACCAGTGGCAGCATCCCAAGTCTGATCAGAGCTAAAAACGAGCGGAAAAGAGGAGTCTTGCTGGAATCAGTGTGGAACAAGCACCAAATGTGGAAAAAGGTCGCAAGCCAGCCGCCCACCTTTATTCCTTCCGCTTATCCAAAAAGCTCCTCACGAAGCGATGAGGAAGGCCAATGGTTCGTGGATATCCGGAAGGAGAGCGATGGCAAGCGGATCTTTGTCCCCAACTATATAAAAGGTCCGATCTCTTCGACCATTTTGGGAATAGAGGCTAGGTCCGCTGTGAATTGGCAGTATTCCAAGGGTGAAAAATGGTACCGTAACGTTGATTATCGAGAGTAAGGATAAACGATTGGTGTCGTGGGTTGCTCACGCAGAGACGCAGGTGCGGCAAAATTTTGAGACTTGGTTGGGGAAGGGGGAGACTTCGGAGGGGAGGACTGCTAGTAGCTTGCTTTTGTCGGGAAAGGCTTTGAAGTCGCATTTAGACCAAAGGATAACAATCCAATCTAAGTCGCACCCATATTAGGCCCGAAAAATCTATCACCGTATTATACAGGACCTCCGCAAGTTCTTCCCCCGGTGGGGTGGGACGCTTGATTGGAGGGACTGGGTTCCTAAAGCTTTCGTGATGACATCTAAAGAGTCAGATGTATTTCTCGATAAATGGCGGATTTGTTGAACATCTAGTGGCTCGATTTCGAGCTTATAAATCAGGGTCCGAAGCAGATTCCTTACTGAGATGTGAAGGTTTCTCTTTTTGGTGAAAAGTAAAATTAGTAATAAAAATAAAGTAGAAAGAATATTCAAAAATAGAGAAATATCCCCTTGATATATTAATCTTCTCATTGAAATGATTGAAGAGGAAAATTATACAATAAAGAATAGAGGTAAGGATCCAAAAGCGGGCCAAAGTTTTCAGTCCAAGGCGCAGAGTTAAAAAACCAGCCGTCGCCATGACTACTCCTGATGCTCCATAGTGTAGGTATTTAAGGCGTTTTTGTAATACTTGATCGAATGATACTTCGAAGACAGCTGGCTGGATTCCTGAGATGACCGTAATCCACCAGGCTACAAGAGAAAATATCGCGTAACCGACACCCACTCGAGATCGGATCGATTGAAATAAGACAATGGGAACACTGAGCCAGAGTGCCCATCGAATACTGAATATTAGAATGGTGTCTTCGCCGCAGTTAAATATATCGGAAATCAAAAAAAGCTCGAAGCCGTTAGCGCCTCGCATCAAATATGTTGTGGAAAATACAAAATTGGCCCAAACGAATGCGTAGAGATCTCGTCTGGGATAAGGAAGGCTCATTAGTTATGCTTTTTTGAAAAGTTAATTACAATCATTAGGAATGAGATCAAATCTTAAAACTTGTCTATATACGCTATTCAAGATCAGGTAGTTTTTTGTTCTATCGTTTGTGGACAAGCGTTTGAAATACGCTTGGACGAGTAGTGTTACTATCATCCATCAGTTTTAAACTGAGTGGCGTCTTGCGGGCTGAGCGCAATGAATCAATAGAGCGGGATGGGCTATCTCGGCAAGAGTCACACATATCTGAGATGACTCTTCGCTCCTGCCGGGCCAGTTAGCAGCCATGAGCCAAAGGATGGCTCGTATTCAACTTGGTAGTTTGAAAAGGGGTAATTGGGGCATTTTAGCTGGCCTTACTCTCCTTGGTGTTTTTCCCAAGCCATGCCTTTGCGTCTTCGTCTCCTTGTTCAGCGGCCTTGCGAATCCACTTTGTAGCTTCAGCTTTATTTTCCGGGACTCCTTGCCCAGTCTCATACATGACACCCAAGTTGAATTGGGCAGAAGCGTGTCCTTGTTCAGCGGATTTACGAAACAACTTCGCTGCTTTGGTTTTATTCTTTTCCTCCACCTCACTTTCCTCTTTGTGCTGTTTGAATATTACTACTATCCCAGTCACCATGATTGCGAGGGCTGACAATCCAGCTATGGCAGCGGCAATTGGACCACCCATTTTTAAACCCATCGCTCCACAAAAAACTACAAACAATGACACACAAAAAATAAGAGCAATTACCCTCATTATTAATTCAACACGTTCCCATATAATCCTCCTTTTATTCATGAGACCTTTATTGCTGCCTCCACCTCCTCGTGAGTTGCCTTGGCAAGGGTAAGTTATGAGTCCCACAATCAAAATCATTGGAACCATTCCGATGCCCCAAACTACAGTAATCCAATATCCTTGAGATCCTGTCGTTATAATCCCTCCCTCCGAAAAATGAAAACTCAAATACCCCATGAATAACCAAATGACAGTAAAGCTGCGGCTAACCCACTTAAACCATTTCTTCTCCAAAAGCTTCTTTACATCTTTTTTCGTGTCTTGCGTGCGCCTCTCGTCTTTTGTGAGGCCATCTTCTCCGATGGCATCGTCATCCCAAATCTCCTCTACGGTCCTGAGGTTGATCGCATAGATGTAAAAGCGCAAAAAGAGCCCAAGCCCGGTTAACAAAACAAAAGGTAATACTGAATCATGAACTAGTTTTCCATGCCCCATCTTGGTGGCTACCGCACCTGCCACAAGACCCGCGGGAATTGCAATGTAGACAAGTTTGTAGAGCAGCCAACATGGGATCCAGATCACCCCAAAGGAAATCTTGAAGCCCCAACCTATGACTGTGACGAGAAGGGTTTGGTTTATGTCACTGTTTTCATGAGGATCCTTTTGGGGCGTAATGTCTTCTTTATTCATTTCTTAGACTGTGGGTGGTGGCGTCCCTGCTTTTAGATGGTTTAATCTCGGCTGATTGTGAGAAAATTTCTTTCGGCGGGAGGGCTTTAAAATCGCCTTTTGGCAGGAGTGGACGGGGGAAGGAGGGTAACCAATTTTTCGCTCACGAATCGCTTTTCATTTTTTGAACGACTCGGGTAAAAGTGGGATCAGAGCTTAAGGGTATAGCGTGGCCAGCCTTTGAGCTTCGCAACACGGTAGGCTTAATAAATGGTGAGGCTAGATTTTTATTGGCAATCCAGTCTTGTCCGCCCATCCAGACTAATGCGGTAATATTTTTAAAAGGGGATTTGGTTTTAATTCTACTAATTAGCCCTTGATGTGTGGTTGGCAGATATCCGCCAAACATTACCGCTATTTGAAATGTGTCTTCTGGAATTTGGGCGAGGTAGACGGGTATAAATGCAGCACCCTGTGAGTAACCCAAGATGCCGTAAAATGGTTCCTGTTCGGCCACAATTTTATTTAAAATACCGACAGATTTTGATGCCCATTCAGGATCGGTGGTTGGGTTACTTTTTCCTCTTGGAGGGTCACGCATCCACAAGCCGTTATTTTGAGCTTGAGCGAAGACAAATTCATAGTCATCCCCGAGGGCATTTCTGAGATCTGTGATTCCTGGATCTGCCTGAAAGGTTTTCGCATCTCCGCCTCCACCATGAAGACATAGTATTTTGCGAATCATCGCCTCAGAGTCTTTTGTGATTGGAGATTCTGCGTCTCCTGCTTCAGCGCGCCCTTTTCTTATTTTTTCTTCTCCACAAGAGGACAACAAAAAGCAGAGCAATAAAACCGGGAACGAATTTTTCATAACCCGATAGCTACCAGACTTCTCATTAGCGGCCAAAAGAAAACTCCTGGGCAGTCACCTTGAGGTATTTTGGATTTCTCGTGGTGTTGCCTTTGAACCGAAATTGACGAGGACTGAGGAGTCGATAACTGCTGGCGTTTTTCACGGTTTGGCAAGCCAGCGGTCAGCGAAGTCGAGGTAGTGTTTCCAATCCTCGGGGGTGATGTTGTGTTTTCCCTCGCGAATGTGGTAGCGCATGAGGTTACCAATACTTTTTCCTGGTTTGGGCTGTGATGTAGTATCTCCGAAGGGGGTTTCTTGGTAGAGCTCGTAGACGGGAACGGCGTGCTTGAGGGCGAGGAATTCTCCTGTAGGGTCCGCCCATTGATCCTGGGTGGCGCTTGCCACATAGATGGGACGAGGGGCAACCAGAGCGATGAGCTGATGCTGGTCGATGGGCAGTGCAGCTTCATTTTTGTTGTATTTTTTAAAGGTGTCGTTGAACCAGTGCGGGAAGTTGCCGTTGATGCGCTGAACCGTTTCGCCATAGGCACGCATACTGAGAGCTGCTCCTCCACAGCCTGAATTGTTAGATATGGCCATGGCGAAACGTGGGTCGGTGGCGGCGGCCCAGAGAGCGGTTTTCCCGAGTCGGGAGTGACCTATCGTCGAAATACGCGAGCCGTCGATTTCCTTAATCTCCGTGAGCAGATCAAGCATCCGGCTCATACCGTAGGACCAGGCGGTAATGGTGCCCCAGCTTTTTTCATTCCTAGGCTTTTGGTCGAGCGAATGCAGTCCATCTTTAAAGCCATCGTGGAAGTCGGGATCGAAGTTTGAGCAGCAGGCAGTAGCGAGTGCGTATCCACGGCTAACGATGAGCTTGGCTGGCCAACGTACGGCACCGGTGCCCCTTGACGACTCAACCGAGCGGTTATTTTTCACGTAGTTTTTTCCTCCGATCACATAACCCTTTTCCATGATGATTGCCGGGTCGGTCTCGACAAGTTGATTCCCCCGGAAATTGAGACCGAGAAAACCCGGAACAGGTCCTTTGGCGTCTCGCGGAATATAAACAAGCAAACGGGCTTTAATCTTGTTTTCAAAAGTCACGAGATACTGCCGGCGGATCGCGATGCCTCCCAGGGCTGTCGGGTCTTCGTGTTCTATTTTCCAGGTCATTTTCGGCTGGAATCCTTTCGGGATTTTGCCGTAAACGTGATCGTTAAAAAATTCCAGAGTGGTTTCGCGACCATGCGACTCCCAATCGGCTCGGGATGTTACATTTTTCCCGCCTGGCGAGAGTGGGTTAGGTAGGGTGTGGGCGGGTATTTTTTCCTCATCGTAATTGGCAACGAATTTTTGGGCCATTAGGATACTCGGATTAATTGTGAAAATGAGCAAAAGATAAATGGTGTATCGGGAGCGCAAATACATAGGATATTTTTAGGTAAGGGCAGGAACGTTGACAAGAACCAGATTCTGGGAAGTTGAGATAATGTTTGAGGTGCAGCCGGAGGAGGAGTTTTTCTGGGCTGTTCCGCTGGTTTCTAAAAGAACTGGCTGGCTGCTAGGAAATTGCTTTTGGCGGGCGGGCTTTGAAGCTGGCTTTAGAACGGAATGGAGGGGAAGAATTGGTGTGGTGGTTTGAATTATTATCTAGCGATAAGTGTTTAAATTAGTGCGAAGTTTTATAACAAAAGCTAAAATAGCAAATCCCAAAATACCATGGTGCTCGGTTTGTGAGGATCATACGGTGTATCATCTGAAAGAGGCGAGTTCTGGTAAAACTAGAGCGATGTATACTTGTAATGAATGTGGCTCAGATACATGGAAACCAACCTCGCCAGTCCTTTTTGGAGCGATTGTGACAGCTATAATTTTTGGCCTTCGCTGTCGAAATGACACCGTCAAATTGGAAGGAGCAAGTGGAGATTTGGCTTTTTATAATAGCAGCACTGGTAACAAGCACCTTCTTGTTGGCATTAGTATGGAACAACGCGAAACACTGGAGAAAATTTAACCGGTGGAAAGAAACTTTACTAAGAAAAGATTGAAGATGTTTTTTGGCTGGAGTGGGGGGAGGGGGATGTCTTCTCCAGTGATGCCTCGGTGTCCTAGTCGCGGGACTTAGCCTATAGCCGGACATCGAGCTTCGCCCGTAGCGCCTTACTTCCTAGGCTCCGGTTTATCCGGGCTGGTCACCGATGATACGAACTGGACCGCCACGCATGCTAGGCCCAAGTAAATAGGGATGACCGCAATTATCACGCCAGATGAGCGCATCCATTCGCTGCCACTGGTCCATGCCTTCCAGAACTCCCACGTCGCGCCCAGCATTGCCATCGGAATCATCAGAACAAGGAAAGTGGGGGCCATGAAAGTGACCACGATCGTACAATATGTGAATGATCTCCATAGCAGGGACTCGTTCTCGCGGAGGGCGGAACTCAAGTCCTTTAAGCGGCCGGTGAACGCCGAGCACCGCCTACGCCATTTCCATCCTGCGGCCTCGATCGGACCGGTGGCTGTTCTGAGTGCGAGATGCTCTCGGTTGCCGTTACCTAGAAGTTTCCGCGCATCGTCCCGCGACGACCTCCTCCGATGAACCGAAACGCAAAAGCAAATAAAAATACCGCTGGCTGCTATGTCCACGATCGCTACCTCCCACATCGGCCTGCCTAGCAGGCAGTAAGCTAGGAGGCTCCCGGCAAACCAGACAACGCACACCAGCCCGCCCAAGATTACCGCGAGATTAACAATGAAACCAAAAATATTGCTGAGAAGATTCATGCTTACAGACCCTATGTCAGTCAATCCAGCTAACGGTTTATGTGAGGATATGCGCGGCGGCAAGAAGACTCTACTGTTAGGAATTTACTTCTGGGAGGAGGGCTTGCAGGCCTTTGTTCAGTCGATGATGGACCGGGGGGAGAAAGGGATGCTCAATGGCCCGTGTTATAAGGGACTATGACTCTGGAAGGTCTTTTTTGATGAGAGATTCTTTTCGCAGTTTTGATGCTCTAATCAAACTAAAGCTAAACCTACGCCCCAAATTGCTGCTAAGACTTATTGAATTAGCAAGGGGTTTAGGATGAGTTGATTGAAGGCGAGAGTGGTGAAAGGGGGGATCCGGCTGAAATACCAAAAGGGGTGGGGAATTCTCTAAGGCTTCAGCATATGTCCCGTGTATCCAAGTCCAGCTAGTTTTTTGTAGGCCTTGGAAACCTGAAGTGGAATTTCCTGAGTGGTCTGAAAATTGCACTTCGGATACTCTATAATTCGCTGCAGGTCTCCAACGATCTCGTGGATGATATCTTCAGGTGTGTGCCCGTCAGCAGGATTGTGGAGGAAATGTGTCTTGGGGTGGCTGCAGATGACGCGTGCCTCCGGCCACCATTGTTGCATTGTGGCCCAACCACGACGGTTCATGTTTGGCTTGGAGACAAGAATGACGGATGAAACTTCAATTCCCTTTGCGTCAAGCAATCGACGCGCGAAGCGGACATTTTCTCCGGTGTTAGTGGCTTCTGATTCGATGAGAATACCGTCTGGCGAGACTCCCGCTTCGATTGCTCGATCTGCAAACATTTCGGCTTCAGATTTTGGCCACTTACCGCGGGTGAAATTCCCTTGAGAACCGCTGAAAAGAATTCGGGGCGCAAAGCCTTCGAGAGCAAGTTTTGCGCAGTGATCCGCGACACGGAGGTCATAACTTCCCAAACCTAAAATTAAGTCCGCTTTTTCTAGAGGGTGATCAATCTTATGAAAATCCCACAGAATTTGGGCGAAACTAATTTCTTCTTTGGAGGGCATTGGTTCCTAGGAATCTTGTTGTGACCGTAGCGGGTGATCAATTATGACGAGGTCGATCGGAAATCTGGATAAATCTCCTTACTCAGAATCTTGCCCCTGCAAGATCAGCCTCAGGGCTCAGTCGCCGACTCTGCAATCCAAGTTTGAATGTAGTTCTGATCGGCCTCGCTGAGCGAACTCAAAGCAATGGTAAAGAGCTTCCCGTCTTTGCGCGAAATAGTTACCTTTGCGCCCTCGCTACTGACGATCCTAGCTTCTATCTTTCTGCCAGACTTATTGGTAAAGATCCTCAGTGGCTCTTGAGGTAATTCATCACCTTCTTCAACCTGCAGGCTGCAACCATCCAGGAAATCGAAAATTTCGGCCATCAACTCTGGGTTCCGGTAAAATGTCGTTCCATGGTTTCCTCCGGCGATCTCCTTGTAAACGTGCTTTGCGTTCGTCTCTTTCATCCTCTTAGCGAAAGGACGGACCATCTGAACAGGAACGGTGGTGTCCTTATCACCGGTGACGACCATCATCGGCGCTATAATCTTTTCAAGGATGTCGCTACTACCCATATAAGCTGGTGACATTGGGACAAGTGCTGCCCAGATATTAGAATAGGCTGCCCCAAGATGAATCGTTCCTCCTCCGCCCATTGAGTGCCCTGCGAGGTAAATACGTGCTGAATTGACATTAAACTCCTTACGGACGATCCCCAGAACGTTGAGGACATCTTTTTCACTCAACTCGCCGAGGTTCTCTGGATCGCCGGCACGCCCCCCGAGAAGACCTCCACTGCCCTTACCTTGGCTACCATACCACCCTCTCTCATTGTAACCGTAGGGCGCAACGACAATATAGCCCCTTTTCTCTGCCTCCGCGGTGATGCCCTGATAGCGTATCACTTGTTGGGGGTTACTTCCAAGTCCGTGTAGTAGAACCAAGAGGGGCGCCGGCTTAGCCTTCTTGTAGCCGGAAGGAACATAGAGCGCGTAATCGATATCCTTACCAGCCTCCTTGAAGGAGTAGCTTCTTTTCTGGATTTTACCCAAATCCTCCTGACCGGGGAGTATCCCTGTAAAACTGGAAAATATTAGCCCGCAGAAAAGCAAAGTAAGAGTCCTTTTCATTCTGACTGCTAAGAAATTGCTTTTGGCGGGAAGGGGTCTAACTCGCATCTGGCTAAACTGAATAACATAAGCATCCAGATTATTGAAACCGAATAATAAACCAATCGAAGTGGGACTAATCGTTCCTTTGGTTATCACAGAGTAGAGCTGATCGCTATCGTCTACTTAAGTAGGCAAGAACTGTCTCCATTAAAATATCTCGCGGCCGGATGTTAGCTTTAGAAGAAGGTATTTAGAGCTGTCCAAATGCTTGCGGTCGAGAAAGTTTTGGAGTTGTGCCATCACTAGAGTTGATGTGAAATTTCGGGTCCATGTCCGATAGCTAGCGAAGGCTTTGGGAGTGAAATAATTTACTTTGGAGTCCCTTCGCCATGGGGGTAACGGTAGTCGGCTTGATCGTCAGTGGAAACCTGTTTGGTCGTGCCTTTATCAGGAGTATAGAGAAAGAGTTTTCGACCTGCATGGTAGACGATTTTCGATTGGTCGCGTGTCCAGCGCGGGTAGGCAAACCAGATCTTTTTTCCTTCCTCGTTTGCGAAAGGTTTGAAGTTTGTCATCGAAGGTTTGCTCACATCGAAGTCAGCAAAATAAAGAGTCCGACCATGAACGGATTTTTTAAATCCCTTCTGATATTCAAAACAGACTCGCTTTTCATTCACGGAAAGGCTGATCCGGGCGAGGATGCCTCCTTTGTCGAGTTCGCACTGAATACGTTCATAACTCGGTATGCCATCAAGGTGAGGAGACATTAGGTAGTATCCTGGCCCTTGCTTTGGCGGATTTGCGCGGACGAGGATTCGACCATCTTTGAGACAGCTGAAAGCCCAAGTATTGAACTCCTTCGGAGTGAGGGCTGTTTCTTGGCCAGGCTTAGCTCCGATTTTGCTGGCAAAAACGCGATATCGTTGACTACCCGGAGTGCGACGATTCCAGGTTGGGGTATTACTACCATCGCGGGTCCATGTCTGATTGAAATCGGTATGCGTTCCGTCGGTGAGCTGATGAAACTCAGTGCCATCCGCATTGATGATACAGATTGCCGTTTTCCAATTACTAACCTCTTTTGTATTCACGAGGCGCCGGAAAAAGACGAGCTTGTCTCCGGTCTTTGACCAAGACGGTTTAAAATCCCAGTGACCCTTAGTGATTGGTTTGACTTCGGGAGTGCCGAGAATATTTACGTGGATCTCGCCGTCTTTATAATAGGCTGCGCGATGTCTCTTCTCTGCGCCTTCGGCATTTTTAAACAGACAGACGGCGGTGAGAAACGGTGAAACGGCTGTAAGGATTTGAAGGGCAAAACGGTGACTCATTTGTCGAGATGATAGGGCCTTGAGAAGGGGTGTAAATATTACTCCTTAGACGTCATCAAAAATGTTCAAGAGTGCTCCTATTAGAAACTAAAAAATCTCTTGCCGTATTACACAGGGGAAATTGATTGCAGTGTCTGAGCTGGGGCATAAAGGGCTTAAGGCGGAACGTTATTGTTTTATTGGGTATCTTTTTGTGATAAAACCTCTCACCTATGAGAATTTTAGCATCCAGCCTAGCCCTATTGTTTGTCTGCACTCTCCTGTCCCGCGCAGCGGACGGGTTCATGACGGTTTTTGACGGAAAGGACCTGTCGAAGATCAAGACTACCGGTAATTGGAAGATCCAGAAAGATGGATCACTTTACCTAGAGCCGAGGGCTGGCGAGAAGGGCTGGTCGCGTTACGGTTCTTACTTGTGGCTCAAGGAGGATTACAAGGACTTCGTGTTCGACTTTGAGTATAAGCACGGGAATGGTGGAAATTCAGGCCTCTATTTTAGGATTTACGATGAGGCTGACCCAACTGTTCACGGCTTCGAGGTTCAGATTCTTGATTGCTTCGGCAAGAAGAAGCTTGGTCAGCATGACCTTGGAGGAGTGATCCAGACTGCTGGCCCGCTGGCTAATGGCTCGAAGCCTGCCGGTGAATGGAATCGTATGGTGGTGACAATGAAGAAGGGGAAATTGAGCGTCGTTTTGAACGGTAAGACAGTACAGGACAAGCTGGATCTGGCGGCCAGTAAACCAAAGAACAAAAAGTTGGCGGATTCGGGTAAGATCGCCATTCAGGATCACGGCCAGAAGTTTTGGGTGCGTAACTTGAGGGTCAAGAGGTTATAGCTCAAACACCTCTGTCGGCCGGGCTTTGATAAGACGCTTGACGAAGTCGTGCGGTTCCTGCTCGTTCTGGGCGAGGGTCCTTCGTGATTGCGCGGATAAGGGTTGTCTAGGAATTCCCCCGGTGGTCTTGGCTAGAAACTTCTGATCTATTTTGCTGTATTACCCCTCAAATCAAATAAAACTATACGTATGAAGCTTAGATCTATTCCCTCCGCCTTACTCGTCGCTGCAACATTCAGTTTTTCGGCTGCATACGCTGGCGAGATTCAAATCAAAGATGGTCAGACCATCGGGTTTCTCGGTGACTCCATCACGGCTGCTGGCGCTCGTTCAGGCGGCTATTGTAATCTTTTTATTCAGGCCCTCGAGGCTGAAGGCATCACCGCCACGCCAATCTATAAAGGAATCGGGGGTCACAAATCCAACCAAATGCTCGAGCGTGTCGATAGAGATATTTTGCAGCACAAGCCTGATTGGATGACTCTTAGTTGCGGGGTTAATGATGTCTGGCACGGTAAAAACGGGGTGAAGCTCGAAGACTACAAAAAAAACATGACAGCAATAGTCGATAAGGCTCAGACCGCTGGCGTCAGGGTCTTGATTCTCACATCAACGATGATCAAAGAGGACCAGAGCGGCGACCTGAACCAGAAGCTTATTCCCTATAACGACTTTCTGCGCGCACTCGCGAAACAAAAGAAGTGCCTGCTCGCCGACCTCAATGCAGATATGCAGGAAGCTTTGAAGACCGCTCCTGCCGATCGGCCAAAAGGAAAAAAACTCACGGGCGACGGGGTCCATATGAACCCTCACGGTAATGTCATGATGGCGCGCGGTGTTGCGAAAGCCTTGGGTTTCAGCGACGGACAACTGGCTAAGATCGTAACGAAGTAGTCGGTAAGTTATTCTCAATAGCTGGAGGTCAAAGAACCCTTTGCGCCACTAAATCGAAATCCCTGCGTAAGGGGTATAGATCAGATAAAAATTTCCTACCATATTACATTAAAGGATTTGCTAGAAATCCCCTTAGGGTGGGAAGGTGGCATCAGCCCCGGAATCATACATCCATTTAAGGACCACCCACAGGTCTGATAAAGGCTAGGACATCAGGGTGTGGCTAATCTGAAGTACTTTTTCGAAATCTCGGTCGCCGAGAACATCATTTCGCGATCTCCTTGAGAGTTGGGAATGTTTTGCCAAGAACTAGGGGCCAAACTTTCCGAGTGTTGTAGAACCGCGTCTGTGTTCTCCCAGCTTAAGGTGACCATGCCATCGACGGGGCCATTAATGGTAATTAATCCTAGATCAGAGGATAAAACCTCGGGCTCGTGCACCATATTACCGAACTGGTCCACGGGCAGGGGATAATTTCCAGTCTCACGGATATAGCGGATGTGATTATTCTGGAAATCGGCTTCGCTATCCTCGCCATTGATGGAGAACTTGTATTCTATTCTCTTAGGTTGGCCGGCTAGGGCTTGGAATTTGATGCTGTAGATTCCATCCCCCTCCACGGCATCTCCTGATTCGGCAGTTCCATTGTCGAGGAGTTCGAACCCATCCGGTGGAAATGACCATTCCCACCAGGTGAATTCGGAAAACTCACCATTGAGGTAGACCCTATCCGTTTCCAAATTAAAGGGCGTCCCATTCAAGGCGAGAGCGTTGTTCATGTTTACTGAAATGACGATCTTGGTGTCTTCGGTGAGATTTGAACCAGGTCTAATATCGCTAAAGTAGCGGATAGGAAGGACCTGGAGGGCCTGCTCCGCTAGGATAAATTTCCGGTTACTTCCATTCTCCCACTGATCATCGTTATAGACGTATTTGTATTCGACGCTGTCGCCGGGAGCGATGGATTTGATAGTCGTCGTTCCGGAGTAGATCGGCGATCCCTCTGATATGGGCTCAAGTTCGAATCCGGCCGCCCAGCTATTGAACGCACCACGCACCTCCAACCAATCAAACTCAGGCAGAAAAAGTCCGTCTTGAAGAAGTGGGGCCATATTGACCTGAAAAGTGACCTGAACTCCTCCGCCGGGATTGGTATCTAGATCATCGAAGAACACGGTCTCAAGGATTTGTCCTCCAGTCTGATAGTTAAACCTGCGATTACCGTTTTCGCCTGTGCCAATGTTGCCCTCCCAGATGTCGCCGGAGGTAGCACTGCCGATAAAGAACTTGTAGTCAACCTGAGCTCCGTCCGCCTCAAAGATATCAATCTCAGCTTCGTAGATAAAGTTACTGCCAGCCACAACTGTTAAGTCGGTGCCGCCCCAAGTATTGAAGGGTCCTCGGACCAGAAGTAGATCATTGCTCGGATCGTAGCGGCCAATCGCGATTTGAACCGACATGTCTACTCGGAAGGTAGTGGTCTGTGCTTCGGCGAGGAAAGAAAAGAGGCAAGGGAGTATAACCAAGCCGAGCTTAGAGAGAAGGGATCGCATTTCTTCAAGGTAGTGATGAGGGAGAATGAGGGAAGAGAAAATTAAGGGTCTGCAAGGATTCGAAAAAACCTCTTTTGTTATTTAAAGAATTTGGGATTCTTTAATCAATGAAGTCGGTAAGTTCTTTCAAGGCTTTTAGCTCATTCTTTGGAATTCTATTTTGTGCTGTAGCACTTGCGCAGAGTCCTGTTTCTCTACCGTCTAGTCCTCCCGAAAACGAAGGTGTTCCCTCGGCTGCTATCTTGTCTTTTATCGAACGGCTGGAGAAAGATATTGATGCGGTTCATAGCTTTATGATTCTTCGTCGCGGCAAACGGATCGCACAAGGATGGTGGGCACCATTTGATGAAACGACGCCGCATCTCATGCATTCGCTGAGCAAGAGCTTCACTTCTACAGCTGTTGGATTAGCGATTGAAGAGGGCCAGCTGTCACTTAATGATCCGGTGATTTCATTTTTTCCAGATGATACGCCAGCCGATCCAAGTTGGCAGCTCAAGGCTATGCGCATTCGGGATTTACTTACAATGACGACTGGGCATCGCAAGGAACCGCTACTTTTCAATACGGAATCTCATTGGGTGAGGGCTTTTCTTCATTCGGAAATAGAGTTCAAGCCAGGAACTCATTTTCAATACAACTCCGCGGCTACCTATATGCTCTCGGCGATTATACAATCGGTCACAGGCGAAATGGTGGTGGACTATCTGGACAAACGTCTCTTTCAACCATTGGGAATTAAGAAGCCTGATTGGGATCGCTCACCAGACGGAATCAATACGGGCGGTTGGGGGCTCAGGGTTACTACTGAGGATATTGCGAAGTTAGGTCAGCTCTACCTTCAGAAGGGGATGTGGCAGGGAAAACGTATCCTTTCAGAAGCCTGGGTTCAGGAGGCAACCTCGAAACAAACTTCTAATGGGAGTAACCCCGATAATGATTGGGATCAGGGATATGGGTTTCAATTTTGGCGTTGTCGAAACAACTGTTACCGCGGGGATGGTGCATTTGGACAATTCTGCATCGTTATTCCCGAGCATGAAACGGTGGTGGCGATTACATCGGGAACGAATGATATGGGAGGGATAATGGAAGCTGTATGGGAAACCCTCTTGCCGGCCATGGCGCCAAATCCTATTGGGCTCGACACCACGATCTTTCAGTCTTTGGCTTTTAAATTGAATGGCTTAAGCCTCCCATTAGTTGAGGGAGAATTATGGTCTCCAGTATCGGAAAAACTCGCTCAAAGAAAATTTCAAGTTTCTGAAAATGAAGCTGGTGTTAACTCAGTCTCTTTTTATCTCCATGGAAAGGACCACCGTATTACCATGGAAATGGATCATGGAATGGAAACTCTTTACCTAGGAACTGAGAGTCACATCACTTCCAAATTGAATGATCACCTACCCTACACACAGAATATGAGGAGGCGAATTGGTGCCAGTGGCGCTTGGGTTAAACCGAATGAGTATCGGGCAAAGATCTATCTTACCGAAACACCAGGAAGTATTATGTATACGTTCCGCTTCGCAAATAATCGTATGACTTGGACAAGCCAATTACGTCATTCGCTATTTGGGTCTAGGAATTTGGCCATCTTAAAAGGTGAATTCTAGAAGATTTCTTTCGAGTGAAAGGCGGCGGGCTTTAAATAGCTGGAAGAGCATACAAAGCTTTCTTAAGAGACTCCCTAACTCTGCTGCGGGAAGATGGCCTAAGTCTTTGTAGTCGTCTTTAGAGTGGGGCTGAGAGGGGAGAGGCTGTAACAGCGAACACATGAAAGGGTTTTGCTCTTAAGCTTTTCAGAAGCAGTTTTTCGATCCTTGAAGGTTGCTTCTTTGCCTTTTCTTGGGAGAATAAAAATTATCGCTTTTTATTGCGCATTAAATCAAGGCTCATGATTTCTCTTACGATACCAACTGTGATTCTGGCGCTGCTCTTCTTTTCTATCACGGTTCCTTTGTCCAGTAACGAGACAGTGGCTAGCTTACAGACGACCAAAAATCTCGACTATTGTTTCGATGGTGAGATCTCCCGCTCAGTCCTGGAAAATTACCTCGCCCGGAGTGCCACCGTTGCTTCTTTGCTTCACTTCACCTTAGACGACGATTTGCGTATGATGAGCAATACCGGCGTGAAGTTCGCTGGGCGTGTAATCTGGATGTGGGGAAATGAATCGCGGATCGATGCTCTAGTCAGGAAGGGTAAGCCGTTCGTGAAACGTATTCATATTATGGATCCCGATATCATCCTTCAGGGGGCGATCTTCGAAATTGTTACCAGAGATGTCGACAATGTCGTGATTCCTGCCTCTGTATTCAAAGAGTTCGGCCTCAGGCCGGAAGTGCGGAATTTTCGTTATAGTGATATGCTGTATTCTCTCGGTCGCCGCGTCGACCACTGGGCTGAGGGCTCTTCGGTTCCGGACATGAGTCGTCTGGAGACCCGTATGTGGTTTTTCTATGTGGGGAAGCGATGGATCGATATGGGTCTAGAAGCCATTCACTTTGGTCAGGTCGAAATTATGGATGACCGTGACCGAGATCACACTCACTGGCGAGACATGATGAAACGTATTCGTAAGTATGCCAAGAAACACGCTCGGCGGCACTTCGTCCTTGCTGATGCTCATACTCCAAGTGGCGGTATCGTCCACAAAGGTGAACTGATGTTCGATTTTCACTCCTTTCCCTCAAGGCCAAAATCAGTCAAGGACAAGCCCCACCAAGCGGTTCTGGAGAAGGGTTTTAGTGATTCGATTTATGGTCGAAGCAAAGGTGGACGAGCTCCTAGTGGTTGGTCTTGTAACGCTCTTCCCTACATTGTGGAACTCGACAATTTCGGCAGTTCAGATCATCCGGGAGAATACCGCTCGACCGATAAGATCCATGTCTGGGGATGGGACGAAATCGGCTGGTTTATGAAGCAGCCGGAGAAGTATCGCAACGAATGGCTCAAGTATGCTTACAACTGGGTTCGGAAAACAGACCCTAATGGTTTCTTTCAACTGCCACTGCGACGCTTCCAACACTATACCGCCAGCATGGAATCGGCTAAGGGTCAGCGACAAGAGTCATCAATAAAGGTGATTTGGGCGTCTATTGAGAAGCGATAATATTTCCAAATTAGCCGATATGTCTTAAGGCGCGTTACTTGTTTTCATCTCCTGTCGCAAGTAGCTCGAAATAAAACCTAGTAAAGCGCTAACGCATCTTGTGGTTAGTGCTAAAAAATTACCTTTTGACGGGAGGGTTTTGAAGCCACGTTTGGATTGGAACGGGGATTGGATTTATCTTGTATTAGGCTGCCTCCTTCTCATTAGCGTCTCTCCTAAGCCTGGTTTTGGCCTTAAAGTTTGCTTGTTCAGGCTCTTTGAAATGAAGTGCTGACTATTGCCAGTCTCATGGTGATTGACTTTTTTTCAGACTTTTAGCACTCGTATCGTCCCGATTAAGATCGGCAAAATCGGTGTGCACACGGCTGGCATGGTTAGTTTCGATAGCAAGGATACGATTATCTTCGACCTTTTCCAACTTGGTGTATCTGGGATGATGGGAATCCTTGTAAGGATCATTAGAGGCCGCATTATAACAGCAAATCATAGCCCAGCGTGGATGATCAGACTCATTGGCATCGGAAGCATGTAATGTGTTGGAATGGAAAAATAAGGCATCGCCCGGGTCCATTGTGACATGAACGAGATCCAGTCTCTTCTTTGCTTCTTCGACCCGTTCCATATCAGCCCCGGCCTGATCTCCTGAAAGAATATGGTTAATCCTACCCAACTTATGGGATCCTTTAATGACCTGCATACATCCGTTTTCAATTGTTGCCTGGTCCACCGCTATCATAACACTGCATAGATTTGGGGAGAGTACGCCATTCTGATACCAGTATCCATAGTCCTGATGCCACGCCCAAGCTCCGCCCACCTTTGCATCTTTTAGGATCATTTTTGAATGGTAATGGTATGCCTCGTCTTTGAGTATTTCTTCAACGCGATCAACCATCTTACGGCAACGGGCAAACATTCCGTAGATTCCATCGCCTGGATGATTCCATAAAGCTAGGCGAACTGCGTTGCCTTCTCCGTCGTCTCTTTGAGTGGATGATTTATCCATTTCGTTATCGCTACGGGCAGCATGTCCAAGTGAGTCAATTTCGTCTTTGGAAAAGAGATTGCGAACCACGATGTAACCATCACGGTCATAATCGCTTAATTGTTCTTCTGTAAGTAATTTCATTTTCGACTTTTTTTATACTTTGTTTTCAAGGTATTAGGAATTGATTTTTGTTGTGGTGGGTTTGTTGGCTGAAGTGGAGGAGGGTTAAATAATAAAAGAGTGTCATATTTTTTCTGATGATTCAGATAGTGACAGGGCGAGAACCGAAATACGATCCACATTCATTTTAAAGATCTGCGTTTTAGCTTTTCAATGTTTTCACGGAGCTTAAATTTTCGAAGAAATGGGAGTAGTCTTAATCAAAATCATTCGAAGCCTGTTTTGCTTTTCATTGCTGATTTCTGGTGTGGGAATTGTTCAGGGACAGGAGACTCTAAACAAAACACTTAATTTAGGAGGTCTTGATCGGCAATTCATTGTGTATTTACCCAAGAATTTCACTCATACCGAATCGCTTCCGGTGCTTTTCTGCTTTCACGCAGGGGGTGGTTCAGCAGACGGGATGATGCGCTTCACGGCTGATTTTCGTCCTCTTGCAGATGATCAACGATTTATCGTCGTTTATCCCCAAGGTGCAGTAATCCGTGATGAAAAGGACCCGCAAGGTTCATCTAATTGGAATACCATAGGACCGTATGACAATGGCACTGACGATGTAGGTTTTACAGGAGCAATGATCGATTTTCTTGAAATGGATTACGCCGTAAATTCGAGTAGGATTTATGCATGTGGCTTTTCACTAGGGGGGAATTTCGTATGGGATCTGGCGTGTTACCTTGGCGATCGTTTTGCCGCAGTATCCTCCGTGGCAGCCAGTATGTGGCAGTGGACCCTTGAGGAATGTAATAGTAATCATCGCGTAGGAATACTCTCAATCCATGGGACGAATGATTTTTATAATCCTTATAATGGAAACCAATACTCCATTTCGATGAACCAACTCAGTGAACACTGGGTTTTAAAGAATGGAAGTGAAGGAACTCCTGTGACTAGCCAGTTTGCTCCCGGGGTAACCCGTTTTGTTTGGAATAGAGGAGAAGCTTGCTATGATGTTGCACATTACCGTGTCCAAAACGGAGAACATGTTTGGCCGTCTTTCGCTACCCAAGTGATCTGGGATTATGTTTCTCGTTACAGCAGTTCAGGATTACTCGGGTGCATTCCGGTGGATCTGACCGTGAATTCTTATAACAAAGAAGCTGAGGAGGTCAGCGTCACCGTGAAAAACCTTCCTGTGGGAAACTTTGAAATTCGAAGTTCCACGGGGGGAGAGCCCTTTCAACCGATGAGCCCCGAAATCAGTATAAATCAAAACACAGTTTTTCCGCTCACCATTTCTAAGATCCGAGATGATAAACTCCTCTTGCAGGTTTGGAAAAAGAGTTTGTAGCTAGGTCTTTAAGCTCGAAGCGTTATCCTTTTAACTTAAATCGAGCGACATAGGCAAACGCTGTTACATAAAGATACTCCTCATTTTCGTCAAAACAGCAGTTAGTGACTGGATCCGGAAGTCTTATTGTCGCAAGCTTTTTACCTTCTGGAGAAATTACTAGGAGTCCACCCGGTCCTGTTGCAAAGAGATTTCCGCTTGAGTGCATCTTCATTCCATCAAACCAACCAGCGTCGGCTTCCCCATAAGGGCCTTCAAAAAAGACACCGCCGGAACCATCTTCCGCAGAGAAGCGCCACATCTTTGGGTCCTTCATGTCTGAGCTGCCAACATAGATCCACTTCTGGTCTGGAGAAAGCGCGATTCCGTTTGGTAGGTCCATTTCGTTGCTTATTAAAGATACCTTGTTCGTGGCAGATTGGTAACGATAGATCCCGCAATAGGGAATCTCCCGTTTATCGTCGACAAATACCATTCCCTCTCCTGGGACGCTGTTTGCGATATCACAGTGCCCATAGGGTGGGTCAGTAAAGTAGATGTCTCCGTTAGCCGCAATGGTTAGGTCATTTGGGCTGTTGAATCGTTTGCCCTCAAAGGTTGCAGTCAGTGTCGAGAGGCCTTCCTGAGTAATGTTGTCAAAGGCCAGCTTGGCGAGCCTCCGGTCTCCATGCTGGCAGATAATGAGGTTGCCTGCGGCATCAAGAGCAAGACCATTAGAGCCCAAGACTCCGCCCTCAAAAAAGGGGACATTTCCCGTATGTCCGCCGGGAGAAAGAAACACGTTGGAGCCTTTTGCCTCAGACCACTGATGAATCTTATTCCCCTTCACATCTGAGAAGAGAAGTGTCTTCATTGAAGGAATCCAGACTGGGCCCTCCGCGATTTCAAACCCTTCCGCAAGCACTTCGAGTTGGACCGAACCGTCGAGAATGACTTCCAGATTAGCGTCATGAAGTTCAACCTGGCAGGTCAGGTTTTGCGGGGTCGCTGCGCCGGCGTTAAGCTCTGCCGCTTTGTTTTCTCCCTTTTTCTGAGAGACGTCTGCTTTCTCTCCGCAGGAGCAAAGAAGAATCGAAATTCCCAATAACCGCTCTATACACCTTGCTTTTTTCATTAATCAAAAAATAGAAAAATGATTCATGGGCTCAAGGAAAAAATGGCACCTAGGAAGTTGCTTTCCCCACTAGTT
>Ga0315322_10000412_pt1 | contig 31854 bp, 25 predicted proteins | sample M110021515metaG_FD_203461 | JGI IMG/M metagenome (GOLD analysis project Ga0315322, IMG submission 203461) | Ammonia-oxidizing marine archaeal communities from Monterey Bay, California, United States - M1 100m 21515 | ecosystem: Environmental > Aquatic > Marine > Intertidal zone | place: USA...
CAGCCCACGCGATTTCATCGCCGCGAGTGCCGTTGCCACAATTTCACCCTGTGCATCAGTAAATTCGTCACCTTGGGGTGGCGCATAGCACGTATTTACGTACAAGCTCTTGTTAGCATGAAACGACGGAGAGGTATTAACAAACAATTGTCGTTTACCCCATAGCGGCCGGTCTAGAAGCCTCACTTCTCCTGCGCCAGCGTCGATAGGCGGTTCACGTTGACCTTCCCCTGAGGTAGATAGACGCATAACATACGGCGAAGTCGTAATCGCGTTAGCTCCCGCCACACCCTGACAATTATCCAAAACATGTTCTACTCCCTCCGCTTGAAAATATTCTGGTAATACCGTTATTCCTAGCATCTGTTAGTCTATTTCGCCCATAATTAATACAGTTCGTTGAAATTCTTAATCTTGAATAGAGCGAACCACCAAATAGGTGATACCCTTTAAGCAAGCCGAAAATACATCTTAGTCCAATCTATATTACCACGTGCTACACAAAACTTTTTGAATTCCACGCGGGTAGTTCAACTTAGGATGGTTATGAAAATGAGTCGCCGCAAAAACAACCGTTCCACCTCAGGGGCGAAACTTTACTTAGAATCACTAGAAGCACGTCGCCTACTAGCTGCAGATTTTGTGGTCTTCCAAAATCCCATCCTCCCTCATGACGTAAATTTAGATGAACATATTTCTCCAGCAGACGCATTAGCCATCATCAACGAATTAAACATACCTAACGCGAATCCTTTGAATGTCGGAACGTTCCTAGACGCGACAGGTGATGACGTCCTCACTCCAATCGACGCATTGAGTATTATTAACGAAATCAATGAACCCTCCGTGGACGATGAACTGGCAAGTTTAATGTTAACCCGCGATTATCTTTTTCAGGAATTTGACCAAATCCCCGAAACTGCAGAGCCGGTAGCTACCAAATTTAATTCCCTCTTATCAAATTACGAGTCGACATCTGATTCAATCTACGCCTCATTACGGTCATTCCGGGAATATTCGCTTAATAATTTAGTCGAACTCACAGAATACTATTCCAAGTTAGAACAAGCGACACTGATGAACCGCGACACGCTAAATAGAGGCCTTGCCTCTATTGCTAGTGAAGTCGAGACCGTCTCGGTTAACAGCTTCGGCAACGTCCCTGATAAACCAGGTTCTGATTTTGACACCCCTTATGAATTCGATCCAACAGAATACGATGACCCAGCATTGGCCTTACCTGAGCTCTTCGAGGAACTCGACCAAGGTCTCGATCAGGTGGACGTCCCAACCTATGGAGATGTCCTCGACAATTACGACGAAATCTATCAAACGTATGAAGATTCTAATTACGAAATCGACGTGTTTGTTACGGAATCTCTAGATGTATCCCAATATGAAGAGTTTGTGCTGCACGGTGGAAATGTTGGTGACTTACTCGAAACGTTAGAGCAAGGCACGGATGCCGGTATCACCACTGTCAATGAATTGCTAGACCTTGAATACGGCTCCGAAATCGAGTTAGATAGCTTTTTTGATGATTTCCTCGACACGGCATACATTGGCGAGCTCATTTACAATGACATTGTCGCTATCGGGGGTGAAACAACTGGATCTGTAGTCCTGCTTGGAGATCAATCTATCCTTGAGGTCGATTTTGGCAACTCTGAGTCTATGCATGAACTGGCGGCAAAATATGACAATCAAGTCGTCATCTTGGAAGGAGCTTCGACCATCGTGGCGGGGGTCGAAATGCCGGATCGTACCGTCATCCAAGTGCGAACGATTTTCGGCACTGGCGAAATAGAATCCTTGGAATCCACGCTTAACACCTTGGATCCGCTTGATTCACATGCATTACTTCCCATCCTCAACAATCTAAATCTGGGCTAGCGCCACCGTTTGCCCCAATTTACTAGTACGGAATCTTAATGAAACGCATTGGTATACTCACCGCGGGTGGAGACACCCCTGCATTAAACGCCACGATCCTAGGCGCTGTCCGAGCCGCAAACGAAGCCCACGTCGAAGTCGTTGGTCTTTTGAATGGCTTCGCCTCTTTCTTCCAGGCTCGAGCTCCTCATGTCATCCTCAATCCACTTTTTCAGGCAGTACCACAACTTGACCCGACAAGAGGCGGTACGATCCTGGGATCCTCTCGCACCTATGTAAACGACGAAGATCCGGCATTACTCCAACTCATTGCTAAACGTATTGAAAGCCTGCAATTAGACGGGCTCATCTGTATCGGTGGGGATGGAACTTTAAACGGACTCCAACCCATTTGCGACATGGTACCTACCGTGCTCGCTCCGAAAACGATTGATAATGATCTCGGTCTCAATTTCATTGGCGAGGCCGATCAGTGGGTAAAAGACAGCCAAAATGGAGGCGAAGAATATAGGAAAGACCCCCATCCGACTGGGCTCGATGAGCACTTCGAGATCCAGAAAATGATCAATTACGCTACCCCAGGATATGCGACCGCCGTCTACGAAGTGGCCGAAGGCGTCCGCAGGGTAAGGACCACAGCCGAAAGCCACCATCGCGTCGCCGTAATCGAAGTGATGGGAAGGCACTCCGGGTACCTCGCTTTAGGATCCAGTTATGGTCAACCGGACATGGTTTTAATTCCTGAATATCAGTTCAATATCGAAGAGGTTGCCGAACGTGTGCGACAAATATATCGACACCAACAGCACGCCGTTATTGTGTGTGGTGAAGGTATTGTTGGCGACGACGGTCGTGAATATGGTGCCACGAGCGGTAGCACCGATCCTTCCGGAAACGTGTTATTGACCGGTGCGGCCGCAAACCTAGCGGAATCCCTCTTAGAAAGTATCGGGGAAGATTTTTTCCTTAGTTCCGGTCATTTCCAAAGTGCTAAGTCAGCTTTCTTTACTCGTAAAGTAGGCCACACTCAACGCGGCGGACGTCCTCTGCAATTTGATCGATTCTATGCCTCCCAATTGGGTGGAAATGCAACCGAGATGCTCCTCGACGGTGAGAACAATTCCGTCTCCACACTGCAATGGAATCCTGAATCCGGATTTACTGTCGACCGTCATGACGCCAGCCTCTTCCGAGACAAATTTGGGGAAATACACGCTAGAACGATACACCCTACGTTCTACAATTCCAGCCTGCTCCAGATTTCAGAACAAGGGCGACAATACCTACATCCTATTTTTGCAGGCGCTATTGGTGCAGAGGACACTGAATTTATCCGGCAGTCCCTATTTGATTTCGGCAACCTGTACCACGGCTATAAGAGCGTCAATGTAGAGATCGCGAAACTAACAAGATATTTGGAGACATAGCTACTAATGACAATCGGAAGAAGGACATTTCTAACCACTGCGGGACTAGGCATCACGACAACTCAAGTTAAAGCGCAGGCGCGCTCAGACTTCGATTTCAAGTACATGCTGGCTTCTTCGATGTACGGCAAAATCGATGTGATTGAATGCATCCGGCAAACGCACAGGATTGGTGCGACAGCAATCGATCTTTGGCCACCAAGCCACGGTGATCAACGACTACAAATTGACCGGATTGGCCACAACACTTTCTTGAAGGCTCTCAAAGAATACGATGTAACATTTGAATTATCGACGCGTTACGATTTGGGACCATACCGATTAAAACAAGAAATTGAGGTGGTCAAACAACTCGGAGGATCCCTCATCGTTTGTGGTTCGACAAAAACCACGGACTTACCGATTAAAAGACAAGTTCAGGATTTTCTGGACAGCCTCAAGCCAACCGCACAACTTGCAAAGGCCGCAGGCATCCGTATCTGTATAGAAAACCACAGTTCCTCGCTGATTAACAGCCCGGATTCACTCCGTTATTTTTCCGAGCTAAATACGGAACCCGCGCTAGGAATTGCATTAGCGCCCTACCACCTGCCGCAAGACGAACCGTTGATAGCAGAACTCATAGAAACGTTGGGGGAAACCTTAGCACTTTTTTATGCTTGGGAACATGGTATGGGGTGTCATAAGCCACTGCCCGTGGCGCTCGAACATATGCAAATGCCTGGTCAAGGGACGCTTGACTTCGCACCGATTGTCACAGCGTTAACGAACATCAAATACTCGGGATATACCGAGATCTTCATGCACCCAACACCACGTGGCGTCCCCATTATGGAAACGGCAGATTTGGTATCCACGGAGATTAATAGAGCTCGAGCTTATCTCTCAAGGTGTATAGCAAGAGCGCATGGCTAAAGTACCCAACATAACTCCGGCTCACGCTATACAGTACCAGAATGAAGGATATTTCATTTTGGACTCTGTTCTCAATCCAACGGAACTTATTTTGCTAAGAGGTGCGTGTGATACCCTCATTGAGGTAATGCACGAAGAAATGGACCGCTTAGGAACGGACCACATCCACATAAGCCACAGAAACGAACGTTATCATATTGCTAAGCAATATAACCTTATTCCTCAACTTGACACGTTCGTGTTCGGGGAGTTGATGGCGGAAATCTGTCGATCTACCATCGGACCTCAGTCTTATCTATTCTACGATCAGTATGTCGCCAAAGCACAGCAACACGGGAGAGCCTTCTCATGGCATCAGGACAGTGGATACCTCGGCTTTCCCCATGAGCCCTATGTGACAGTGTGGACCGCCGTCGATGACATGACGATTGAGAACGGGACCGTGTCTGTTCTCCCTTTCAGTTCCTTTGGGAGCCGCGATCTTCTTCCTCATATACTTGATCCTGAATCGGGAGACAAAGTCGGATACTCGGGTGAACAGGAAGGTGTCGCCGCCATTGTCCCCGCGGGAAGCCTCGTCGTTTTCAGTAGCCTCAGCCTCCATCGCTCCGGGCCTAATACCACAAACCGCCTTCGAAGAGCGTATGTTACACAATACAGTCCAGTGCCCATTAAAAAGCCTGGAGAGACCGAACCATTTCATTTAGCCGTTCCATTCCTTCAGCGTGGTAGGAATGTTTATTCACAGAAGGCTGACGTGTAGGCGACGTCGCCCTATAATAGAAGCTTCCATTAATAATTTGTTTTCAGCTGAGGTCTCCCCCGATGCAACGAATATTTAGCTCATTCATATTTTGCCTTTCTCTACTTTCTCTTTCACAAATCCAAGCGGAGGAAGTTGGATTCAAGTCGATATTCGATGGCAAAACTCTCAAGGGCTGGGACGGGAATCCAGCTTTTTGGACCGTGAAGGAAGGGGCGATCACAGGACAAACTACCCCCGACAACCCGACGAAGGGAAATACCTTTATCGTGTGGCGCGAAGGCGAACTCGCTGATTTCGAACTTCGGCTTCAGTTCCGAATTAAAGGCGGAAACAGCGGGATCCAGTATCGCAGTAAAGAAGTTTCCAAGTGGGTCATTGCGGGCTATCAAGCGGATTTCGACGGCGCTGGGGGCTGGACGGGAACTCTTTATGAAGAGCGCGGCCGGGGCGTACTTGCCAAACGTGGTAATAAGGTAGAAATCACCGATACCGGAGAGAAGAAGAACATCGGAAAAACAGCGACTGAAGAGGAAATTCTTGCCGCCGTCAAAAAAGAAGAGTGGAACGACTACACAATCATTGCAAAAGGAAACCATCTTGTACAAATCATCAATGGCAAGGTAACTGTCGACCTAGTAGACAAACAATTAGCTAAGGCCGCCAAGAAGGGAGTCCTTGCACTTCAATTACATGCAGGGCCACCGATGGTGGTACAGTTCAAAAATATCCGTCTTAAACAAACGCAAAACAAGAAAAAGATAGCCTTCATGGCCGGTACCCGTAGTCATGGGTATGGGAGCCATGAACATTTTGCCGGCAGTATGATTCTCGCCAACTCGATTCGAGTGAGCATGCCAGACTATGCCGTTGAAGTTTTCCAAAATGGCTGGCCCAAGGATTTGTCGGCTTTCGATGATGCAGACTGTATCGTCATGTACTGCGATGGAGGCGGCCGACATCCTGCTAATAACAACCTAGCGCAGCTCGACAAGTTAGCAAAACAGGGTGTTGGTGTTGTTTGTATTCACTATGGCGTTGAAGTTCCCAAAGGAGATCCCGGAAATAGCTTTCTGAACTGGATCGGTGGTTATTTTGAAACGGACTGGTCAGTGAATCCCCATTGGACGGCTAAATTTGACCAGTTCCCTGACCATCCCATTGCCAACGGCGTAAAACCATTTGAAGTCAATGATGAATGGTACTACCACATGCGTTTTCGTGATGAGATGAAGGACGTGACTCCAATCCTCAGCGCCCTTCCACCGAATTCTACCCTATCCAGAGGCGACGGTCCTCATAGTGGAAACCCGCATGTTCGCGCCGCTGTCCGTGCCGGTAATATCCAACATGTCGCTTGGGCGGCCGAACGACCTAATGGGGGTCGGGGCTTCGGCTTTACCGGCGGTCATAACCACTGGAACTGGGGCGATGACAATTACCGAAAGATCGTTCTGAACGCGATTGTTTGGTGTGCGAAGGGAACAGTCCCCCCCGAAGGCGTGGAAGATGCTGCAGTAACTTACTCTGAGCTAGAACGGAATCAGGATTTTGACCAGCCTGCAAATTTCAACAAACTCGACGTCATCCGCAGGTTCAAGTTGGACCTTGGGAGTGCAAGCCACGCACCCCCAGCGAAGCCACTCTATCGCAGTAAACTAATCACGACTGCTACGCCTAATCACGCAACCCCCATCACAGTCAATATCAAGGGTAGCAACCAACTCGTGTTAGTCGTCGAAGATGGAGGGAACGGCTACGGCTGCGACTGGGCTAACTGGGAAAACCCTAAAATTAAAGGCGAAGGTTGGGAACGATCATTAACCACGTTAAAGTGGACTTCCGCCGAGGCGGAATGGGGTCAAGTTCACGTCAACAGGAATGCCGCAGGCAAGCAAATGCGGAGTAACGGGCGTTTGATAGAAACCGGTATCGGTACTCATTCCAATTCTACCATTGTCTACGAATTACCAAAGGGTTCCCTAACTTTTGAGGCTACTGGCTGCCTCGACGAGGGTGGTACGAGCCAATCGGATGGACAAGCCACGTCGGTTGTCTTCGCGGTCTACAACAAAAACATTAAACCAACAGAGGCAGCAGGCTTAGAACGGCATCCTGACTTGGCCGTCAACGGACTCGAGGTTGGCGACGGTATGGTAGCGACACTGGCTGCTTCCGAACCTAAACTGTACAGCCTAACCAATCTGGACATAGACCATCGCGGTCGCGTCTGGGTCTGTGAGGTGATGAATTATCGCAAGCATGCCAATCGCCGTCCAGAAGGGGATCGGATCCTCATTCTCGAAGATACTGACAAAGACGGCGTCATGGACAAGCAAACTGTGTTTTATCAAGGGCGTGACGTCGATTCTGCGATGGGAATCTGTGTTTTGGGAAATAAAGTCATTGTTTCCGCAACACCGAAAGTTCTCGTCTTTACTGACAAGAATGGGGATGACAAGCCTGATACTAAGACGGTGATGTTCGATCAGACTGGACAGCCACAACACGACCACTCAGTACACTCTTTCGTTTTCGGGCCGGACGGAAAACTTTATTGGAATTTCGGGAACACGGGCAAAGCGGTCAAGGGTGCCACAGGCGAGACTGTCACAGACATTCGTGGAAACGAAGTCATTGATAACGGCAAACCTTATTACGGCGGGATGATCTTCCGTTGTGATCTGGATGGCACTAACTTCGAAGTCCTTGCCCATAATTTCCGTAACAACTACGAAGTTGCTGTCGACTCCTACGGTCGTCTTTGGCAGTCCGACAACGATGACGACGGCAACAAAGGTGTCCGAATAAACTATATACTCGAATACGGAAATTACGGATACCGCGACGAGTTAACCGGCGCCGGCTGGCGAGCAGAACGAACCGGCATGGCGGAGGAGATTCCCTTAAGGCATTGGCATTTAAATGACCCTGGGGTGATTCCAAACCTATTACAAACAGGTGCTGGTTCCCCAACTGGGATCACGATCTATGAAGGAGCCCTATTACCTGCGCGCCTACGTAATGAAGTCATACACTGCGATGCCGGTCCCAATATAGTACGGGCCTATCCGACGAAGATATCAGGGGCAGGCTTCACGGCCACTATTGATAATGTCGTGGAGGGAATTGACAAGTGGTTCCGCCCCGCCGACGTATGCGTCGCCCCCGACGGGTCCCTTTATGTTACCGATTGGTATGACCCCGGCGTCGGCGGACATAACATGCAGGACTTAGAACGAGGGCGTCTATTCCGCATTGCCCCTGAAGGTTCTGAATACCACTTCCAAAAACTTGATCTTAGCAGCATTGACGGTGCCGTTGCGGGATTGAAGTCACCTAACCTCTCCACACGGTATCTTGCCTGGACTAATCTACACCGAGCCGGAGAACAAGCTGAAACAGCACTACGGCAGTTTTATGAAGTAGGTACAAGTCGTGAACGGGCCCGAGCTCTTTGGTTACTCGCGAAGATCGATGGAAAATCCCTTCATTACGTCCAGCTTGCCGCACACGATGACGACGCGGAGATTCGCGCCACTTCACTCCGTATTGCCCGACAGACGGGAATAGACCTTGTAGGCGTGATCAACCTCTTAAAAGACGATCCAAGCCCTCAGGTGAGACGTGAAGCGCTGGTCGCCTTACGATTTCTGGAGTCGCCCGAAGCCCATCGGCTTTGGGCGCATTTAGCGACCAAACATCATGGCCAGGACCGATGGTACCTGGAAGCTCTTGGAGTCGGTGCCGATTTGCACTGGGAAGGACGCTTTACCGCCTGGCTGGAGTTAGTCGGCGAAGAGTGGGATACACCAGCCGGACGTGACATAATTTGGCGGAGTCGCTCTAAGAAAGCACCTACTTTCCTTGCAGAAATTCTACTCAATAAAAATACCAACGAGGCGGAGCAACCACGGTACTTGCGTGCATTTGACTACCACAACGGACCGGAAAAAGACGCAGCCCTCGAAAAGATTTTACTGGGTATGTAATTGATGTTTGTGAAAAGGTTTCCATCGTATCATTCCGCGTTAATCGGAATACTCATGTTGATCCCCTTGATCGCCATTGGACAAGATGCTGCACGCGATAAGCTCGTGGTGGAAACACTTATTCGACTTAAGCGATTTAATATCTCTAACAGCGAACAGTTACGCGGATCGGTTCTGCGTCATATGGATACTTTAAGTGGAACCGAGAAATTTGTAGAACTAGCGGAGAAGTTCAAGCTCAGGGAATCTACGCCAGAGTTAATTAAATTGGCACAGCGTTTTCCCACAGAGACTTTAGGTGTGAACGCGATCAATGCAGTGCTCCACATTTCCGGATCCAAAGTTATTAAACAGGGATTAAGCACAGAAATAACGATGGACGCAGTCGCGTTAATACAAGCCTTAGGTAATTCTACCTCTCCGATCGCTCCCGTTTTCCTGATCGAGCTATATCGCTCATCTCCTCGAAATCGGCAAATCTACACAGCCACTGCCTTAGCCATTGCCAACACCATCCCCGGCCAACGTTTTTTAATAGCAGAGGCCAAGGCGGGTCGCCTACGTCCCGAGATTACATTTGCCGTAGGGAATGCTCTCTACGCTAGCCCAGACACAGGTATTCAGGCAAGTGCAAGAGCCACAATTAAACTTCCCACCACGGCTAACGCCAAGCCACTACCTCCGCTTAAAGAACTAGTCACCATGGAAGGCTCCTTGGCCTCCGGCAAGACCCTATTCTTCGCGAAGGGGACTTGCGCGAAATGCCATAAGGTAGGTCAAGAAGGCAAAGAGGTGGGGCCTTCGCTAAGTGAAATTGGAACGAAGTTGTCCAAGGAAGCACTCTTTACTTCCTTGCTTGATCCGAGTGCCGGAGTAAGTCACAATTACGAAACCTATGCACTAGTCACTTTGGACGGTAATATCATCACCGGAATAAAAATCAATGAAACCAAGGACGAAGTTACTCTTCGGACGGCAGAAGGAATCGACAAAACTGTCACTCAATCAAACGTTGACGAATTAATAAAAACCGGTGTCTCTCTGATGCCCGCGGATTTACAACGACTCTTATCTGTCCAAGAGCTCGTGGATATTGTTGCTTATCTCAGCGCTCTTAAAAAGAAATAATAGAAATGAAGAGTAAGCCGACTTCCCTCAGATCCCGAATCATCGTCATTATCTTAGGCATAGCGATTGGATATATCGCGAAGGCTTTTCTGCCAGCACCGTCCACCGCCGACACAACGCCGTTGGCGTTAGAATCGGACAATGCGAGTCAGGATTAAGGCTCGGCAACTTTAGGCTGAGGCCTCGACTTGAGGCTTGCGCTTCGCCCTCAAGCGTATGTTAATCGCCTCCACTACAAGCGAGAATGCCATCGCGAAATAGATATAACCCTTGTTGAAGTGAGCTGCGAATCCTTCGGCAACTAACATGACTCCAATGAGAATGAGGAAGCTGAGCGCGAGAATTTTAAGCGTGGGGTGCCGTTCTATAAAGACGGATATCGGTCCCGCTGCGGCGAGCATGACCACCATCGATATTACCATTGCTATGACAATGACCCAAAGTTCACTCACGATACCAACAGCAGTTATCACCGAATCTAACGAAAAAACGACATCCAATAGCGCAATCTGAAACAAGACGCCGCCGAAGGTCACGATTTTGCCATTTCCCTCGGCATGCCCTGATGCATCATCTAATTTGTTATGAATTTCGTGGACACTCTTTCCGATCAGGAAAGCTCCTCCAATTAATAACACTAAATCACGTAGCGTAATTTGATCAATTTCATCAAGATGAGCCGCATCTTTATGATTCTCCTCCGAGCCACCTTCAAGCCCGTGCGAATTTGCTTCACTTAAGCTTTCAAAACCACGTGACATCGATTCCACAGGAATGCCTAGACTGGAAAGCTTAAAGATTGATTTATTAAAAAGGGCACTATCCGGACTCATCACAAATGCCAAAGCAAAAAGCAGGAGCAACCTAGTCCCTAATGCCAACGCAAGACCAATGTTCCTACCAGATTTCTGCTGCTTAGCCGGCAACCTAGAAGTAAGGATCGAAATGAAAACAATATTGTCGATACCGAGTACAATTTCCATTGCCGTTAGCGCCAGTAATGGCACGAGATGCTCTGCGAATTCCGCCATGATGTCTATCCAAGTGGGTGGTTTGAGGTTTTCTTATTCCGGAGCTTCAAGTAATATCGCATTTCTAGGCGTTGCTAGCAACGCCGCTTCACTTCTTCATCACAGGGTTATATACACGTGGGCTTCTTCGGAAGAAAAAAACGCCTTACAGATTACGCTAACTGCGCTGGCTGAGCGGGGAAACTTCCACAGGAAGCAATTGCACAGGTCGTGCAACAATTAGATATCCCCAATTGTGAGAATCTCCTTATAGGTGCCGACGGATTTTCGGACGCCTCGGTCTACCGGCTTCCGGACGGTCGCCTCATGGTCCAATCGCTCGACTTCTTTCCACCTTTAGTTGACGATCCCTACACATTCGGGCAAATAGCAGCAGCTAATTCACTTTCAGATATTTTCGCGATGGGAGCTTCCCCCGTAACCGCTCTTAATATTGTCGCCTTCCCAGACGACAAGCTTTCTCTCGACATCCTTGTTGAAATCTTGCAGGGTGGGGATTCGAAGGTCCGTGAGTCTGGCGCCGTTACGGCAGGTGGACATACTGTTCGCGACGAAGAGATAAAGTACGGCTTATCAGTAACTGGATTATGCGAAAGTGAACAACTATTAGATAACTCGTCCGCTAAGCCTGGTGACGTTCTTGTACTGACGAAGCCTCTGGGCACTGGGTTTGTCACCACTGCTATGAAGGCTCAGAAATCCTCTCCTTCCGCCGCTGAAGCGGCGATCACGTCGATGGCAACCCTCAACCTGGCCGCATCCGAATCGGCCCGACGGGGAGGGGCGTCGAGTGTGACTGATGTTACTGGTTTTGGTCTGGCAGGTCATGCTATTGAAATGGCGGACGGCAGCGGTGTTACGCTGCAAATTGAGCCATCACTTTTACCCGCTTTACCGGAGGCTTTGAGTTGTTTCCAGGCAGGGTATATTACGCGTGCCTCCAAGTCGAATCGTCAAGCTAACGCTGCTAAGATCGCTGGAATACCCTCCAGCCCAACTCCTAAAATTGAGCTGTTGTTCGACCCTCAAACTTCGGGGGGGCTCCTCATCTCACTTCCTGAACAATCTCTGCAGAACTTTATTACTGAGGTATCATCCCGTCAAGCGTTTGCCCCAGTTGTAATCGGGAATGTAGTTACACGAAATCATCATTCAATCGAAATAGGCTAACGAGAACTCGATTGATAGCTTGCTGGGTCTTGTAGGCCATTCTGTTGGAATCCATTCAATCGCAACAAACACGCGTCACATGATCCACAGGCTTTGTTTTCGCTATCGGGGTCATAGCAGCTGGTGGTCATGGAATAATCGACGCCCAGGGCAATCCCCTTCTCGATGATCTCGCTTTTCGTCAAATGGATAAGTGGTGCAGCGATTTCTACCTGCTTTCCTTCGACAGCCCGTTTCGTTGCAAGGTTAGCGAGGTTTTCGAATGCACTCACAAATTCAGGCCGGCAATCCGGGTACCCACTATAGTCGAGCGAGTTTACGCCTAACATAACTACTTCGGCATTGCGGACTTCTGCCATCGCCAAGGCATACGATAGAAAGATTGTATTGCGGGCGGGTACGTAAGTGATCGGGATATCATCCGTCAAATCTTGTACATGTTCCCTCTTTGGCACGTCAATATCAGCGGTAAGAGCCGACTGGCCGAACACTCGCAGGTCAATTTCAACGACGACATGATCGCTAACCCCAAAGGCTTCGGCAATTGCTTCAGCCTGTGCCGTTTCATGTACATGCTTCTGACCATAGCGAAAGCTCAAGGCTGTAACCTCATAACCCTCAGATTTAGCAATAGCGAGAACAGTCGTGGAATCAAGGCCTCCGCTCAAAAGGACAACGGCTTTACGCTTGGGACTTTTCATTTTTTTCCGCACCTTCCCAATTACTCTCTGTTTAGAACGAATACGACTGTGAAATGATCACAAGATCGCGAGCCAGTTCCATCCTAGCAACATGGTTAGCGACTTGTCAGTGCACAACCTCGCTGCAAATACTGAAATTAAACGGGTTTATCGCTAGCCATAGTAATTAGTCCGAGTTTTCGGCGTAGAGTTGCGTCCAAGAGTAATTTTAGCGTATAACACAAGTGTATTTTGTATCGTACGAGCTGAGGAAGAATTTCATGAGCACCGGATTGATAGTCGGATTAGTTTGCATAGGTATACTCGTTGTCGCCATACTGGTCATCCTTGGGATCGTCTGGGGTTCCTATAACACCTTGGTGAAATGGGACGAGGAGGCAAACAACGGGTTTGCGGACATCAATGTTGCCTGCAAAAAGCGTTACGACTTAATACCAAATCTCGTGGCCATTGCAAAACAATTTATGTCTCACGAACGAGAAACACTTGAGGGCGTGATCGCCGCACGAAACGGCGCCGAATCTTCGCTCAAAAACGCCGCTGCAAATCCAGGTGACTCCGGCGCTGTGGCAGCCTTTGCCCAAGCCGAACAGGCGATGACAGGATCTGTGGGGAAGCTAATGGCTCTGGCTGAAGCTTATCCCGAATTAAAATCCGACACTCAGATGATCAAACTTCAGGACGAATTGTCAAATGTAGAGGAAAAGATCGCTAGGGCCCGTGAGCAGTTCAATGATCAGGTGACCCGCTTCAATCAGCACAGAAAACAGCTACCGACTGTCCTGTTTGCTTCGGTCGTTGGCTTCCCGACAGACCGTGATCTGCTAGAGTTTGCCGATCAGGAACAAATCGAAAAAGCAGTCGATGTTGGGGCGATTTTCGACAATTAATGACGACTTAGTCCTCCGAGCCCTAAGGCCATTTAACTTTTGCCGTAGGTATCTAAAAGTCGTCTTAAAATCCCCACCAAAACATCTCTGCAGCGTTCAGGAGAAACAACCTTTGCATGTTCACCGAACGCCAGCACACGCGGAATAATTTCCATGTCGTGATTTCCCGGTACACGCAGCATCGTGGCACCATCTTCAAGGGAGGTAATCTCTTGTTTCGGATGCCATGGCTCCTCTTCAACCCATTTTCTACCGGTTGATGTCAGTGTTATCTCGTACACTGTAGAGTTCTTATTGGCGTAAATACCAATACCGGATTCCAGATAGTCATGATAATCTTCTTCTTCCGCCTTAAAGTACGAGTCTAAAATCTCGGCACTTTGGATTCGATCCAGCTTCCAGTGACGAAGCAAATCGGGCTCGCTTCTTTCTTCCGCGATTACATAGAGACTGGCGTTAAAAAAAACGATCGCCCGCGGAGAAATGTCTCTTTGCGAGTTTTCCTGCGTTAAGGATGAGTATTCAACATCGCACCAACGATGCTGAAGGATCGCTCTTTCAAGGGTTTTCAGAATGCCGCGGTGATTTTCGTAGTTCTTAACAGGGGTACCGCTCACGAATAAAATTTGCCGGACCCGCTCATAATGCTGCCAGATATTCTCCGGAACGGCTTCCTGAACCCTATTCCAAAAAGACGTAATCCCTTGGCCGATAAAAGTTCCGTTAAGCGGATTTAAAAGATCTCTACCCACGCTTAACGCTAATAATTCTGTCGCCGTCGCATTAATTTGATAGGCGGTCTGGGCGTTGTCACCCAACTTCCAGACCTTACCGCGTTCTAATTCCAACGAGATCACATCGAGACCGGCCGCCTGCAACGCGTCGATGTCCCGTCGCAGGGTGCGTGTATGTAGTGAAGTCAGTCCGAGCTCATCCCTTAATGCGTCTCGCAACTCCAAAAGGGAGTATCCAAACCGCGTACGCTCCAGAATTTGCAGAAGCTTGTGCTGACGAATTAATTGCTCATTACGTGCCATTTTGGAGCTATCCTGCCAACGCTACCCTAGATGGTATTCCAGTCTATGGGGCTGTCTTTGTCCACGGATGGAATCGCACACTCCAATGCCTCTGAATATTTTTGTGCGGCTCCCGTGTTAAAAACAACGACGCGATCTGAGACCCCGATAATCCCGTCCTCAAGACATTTCTCCACCGCGCCTATACACGCTCCTGTCTCGGGGCAAATACTGATACCCTCTCTCGACATCCCCAATCGAAGCCACTCGCCAATACGGTCCTCTTCAACGCCTATTGCTGCTCCGCCGCTCTCTCGAACGGCGTCAAGGATCATAAAATCGCCCACAGCGGCAGGGACTCTGATCCCGCTGGCGACGGAGTGAGCGTTCACCCATGGCGTCGCATGTTTTTCGTCATTATTGAAGGCCTCAACAATCGGAGCACAACCCAGACTCTGAACACTGAACATCCTCGGCATTCTTTCGTTCTCCAGCCAGCCAAGTGCTGCGAGTTCCTGAAATGCCTTCCACATGCCGATAAGCCCGGTTCCACCGCCGGTCGGATAAAAAATGGCGTCCGGCAACTCCCAATTCAACTGTTCAGCGAGCTCTAGCCCCATCGTTTTTTTTCCTTCAATTCGATACGGCTCTTTCAGAGTCGAGAGATCAAACCAACCCTTTATTTGTTTACCTTCGTTAACAATCCTTCCGCAATCATTAATAAGACCATTTACCCTGTAGGCCTTAGCGCCATAAGCGATGGCCTCATATTGATTAATGATGGGTGTGTCTTCGGGCATGAAAACATGACAGCTCATGCCCGCCCGCGCAGCGTATGCCGCCGCAGCTCCGCCCGCATTCCCGGCCGTCGGCAAAGCAACACTTTCAATCCCAAAATGATTCGCCATGGTGACTGCCATCGCCATACCACGACTTTTAAAACTGCCGGTAGGCAGTTGCGACTCATCCTTAACCCAGAGGTCATCTAAACCGAGTGCCGCCCCTAAACGCGGACTTTTTAACAGGGGAGACATTCCCTCGCCAAAACTAACAATTTTGGATTCATCGTAAACGGGCAATAACTCTTTATACCGCCAGAGATTGGACGGGCGTCCAATTAGATCGGATCGATCCATCGCCTGCCCTATAGCTTCCAGATCGTAACGGACCCAAATGGGACGCCCTTCGTGCAAGGTCTGCACAACGTTGGGTTCAAGGTGACTGCCATCTATAGCGCCCTCAAGGTGGCTAACAAAAGAAGATTCAACGATAGACATTGATATTGAAATACCTTTGTAGTTTTTAGACCAGTAAAGAAACCAGCGGGATCACATGAACGACAGAGCGCCATGGGAACCTAGGACCCTATTTTTGTGTATACCGCAACGCCACCAGCTATTAGCAGCCCTATCGCTGATAATACGACAAAGAAATCCCACAGAGCCGAGGGGGCAATTCGCTTATCTGAATACTTATAGCGAAAATAAATGGCCGCGAAGCCCAACATTGGAAGCATGATCGACTGCATTAAACCGCTGAGTAAAACGGCAAACACAGGCTCCACCCCAAAGCAATACGTGATTCCACAAATGGCGGGAAGCACACCACTCGCAATCTTTACCGATTTTCGATAGCTCTTTTCTCCAGATCTGATCAAACCCAGCGTCCCTAATACATCGGAAAACATACGAGCATTTCCAGCGGTGGCAACGAAAAACGTTGAATACAATACCGCAATCGCACCGAATAAGAACATTGATTCCGCAACATCTCCAAAAACCGGCTTATACATCACGCCTAAAGACCGAACCATGTCGGTTCCGGCCGGCTGTAGATTTGCTCGATCGGGACCCAGAATGGCGGCTCCCAGCAAATAGAAGGCAATGGTCGCGAACGTATAGATAACCGCCGACGCCCATGCGTCGACTTGCATTACCTTCATCCATCCCCGGGCCCGCGCCGCCCATTCGTCACTGTCATCGCGTACACCAGTAAATTTTGCATACCCCTGCTCCATGCACCAATATGGATAGGCAATCAATTCGGCAGCCCCAACCCCTATAATTCCGAACGTCGCTAAGGCAACTCCGAGACCTTCCCTCCAGTCGCTGCCGCCGACACCAAAACTCAAGCCTTCCTGAATATTAGCCCATGTTATTCTCCAAGTCGCAGCCGAATCCATCATCTGCAACCCAAAGACGTTCGCGATGGTGACCAGAGTAAATAATCCAACCAACACCGTAGAAAAGATTTGAATGAACCCGTAACGACCAACAACTAGCAGAACGATCGTAACCAAAGTTAATCCGATAGCATAATACTTATCGTCCCAGACCTCCTTAAGTTCGGGCACATTCTGCAGTGCCGTATATTCGTCAACCAAGGCCAATACTTCTTTGATATCAATATCATTTCCCCCTGCCTTAGAAGCCCTCACCTGACTGGAAAGCAACACCGTCTGATCTTTACTGAGACGCTTGCTTTCGTTGAGCGCTTCCAGTGCCTGATCCATAACGGTAGTTTCCGTTTTTCCAGCTAGCTTGGCGCTTAAGCTATATGCTTCTAGGGCGTTAGTAACGTCTCTTAGGGTTTGCCCATAATTTGTTATTAAAGTGGAAGAGAGAATGGCATCGCGAAAATAGACTTCCTCTGGATCCGTGGTCTCACTCAGACGATCGAAAAAAGCAATGCTCGGCTTCGTATCTATCACCATAGAATCGGCTTTCGGCTCCAACTTTCCTAGAGCCGTGAACGCTGCGAGTTCGCTGCGAAGTACCTCATCCGCTATCTGCGCAAGCTTCTTGGCATCCGGTGTTTGACCTCTCGATACTAAGTCATATTGCGCTCGCAAAACGGCTTGGTAGGTTACTGAATTTCGATAATCATTAAAATCGCGCCCCTCCGTCGTAAGCGGCATACTGATAGACATCGCCTGACCAACCCCACCGACAATACCGCCTAACTGAAACATAATGGCGATAAACATCACGAACCAGTACCAGATAAACCAATTGCCTTTTCCTTCGATTTTGGGTCCCGGTAACATATTCAGGCCCCGGATCGAAGTTATGCCATTGGTTAGCGTAAAGCGTCCAAGTTCAATCTGCACGAAGACCTTAATCAAGCAGCCGACAATAATCAGCCACAAGAGGGTGAACCCCGCCTTAGCACCCGTACTGGTCGTGGCGATAAGTTCGCCAGACCCAACGATAGATCCCGCGATGATCAGACCGGGTCCTATCTTGGTGAGAATTTTTGCGAATCGTGTTGGCGGCTCTTGAATGGATGTTAGATCCGCGGAGGAGGGTTTATCGTCAGACATCACTCTAGGCTTTCGCTGGAAACACTTATGTTTTATCTTCAGGTGGAAAGAACCAACTGAGTACAAACTGAAAGGATACCAACATTTTCCACTCAATGCATGTCTGTAACGTTAGAAAACTACCATTACTGGTCTAAGGTAGGAGTGGACTATAGATAGGAGTCTGCACGTTCTGTGCCTCAGCAGTAGCCTGGTCCGAAAGCCCAGCATCATCGATAGCGAACGAATCATTGGGCTCCACTTGAGACGCCACTGGCTCTTTTAGATCGTTGGATTCAAACCTACTCATTACCCGCTGAGTGAGAGTAGCGGGTGGAACAATCCCGCCACTCACACCTGTAATATCGTCGTCGACGGTTAATGGCAACGAACAACCTAGAAAGCTGCAACAAACAATAGCAAAAATGGATTTGTTTAACATGACAACTGATTCCGCTGACACAATTGAAGCGACTAAAAACAACCTATCCGTTGAATCGTCCGCATGCCGCCTATCCTAAAACCTTTTTTTGTTTATTTGTCTTAACGCAAAGCTTCTTGAATCTTTGGATCACCCAACGTGGCAGCAACCAGTCGGGTACCGCGATAGTTATGTCCACTATTATGAGCACTTGGGACTGCAACTGCGTACGTTCCGGCATCAACCGCCGCACGACATCCATTTTCACTATCTTCAAGAACCATAACGTGCTCAGGCAACTCCTCTAGCCGTTCACAAGCCATTAGATAGCAATCCGGAGCCGGTTTACCATTTGCCACTTCTTCTCCACCTAAAATAAATTGAAAGTCTTCCAAATACCCATGGTCAGCAAGAAGTTTTTTTGCATATTCGGAAGAACTCGATGTACATACAGCCAGCGGTAGGTTTGCACCTTTTAAGAACGCTAACAGCTCATCGAACCCAGGCATCACCGTGAGAATCTGCGGAAGAATGGTCATAAAGATTTTTTCTATCTCGGCACGAATCTCGTCAACCGAAAGTGATAAAGAATAGTGATCTTTCAATATCCTTGTCGAAATGTGAGCCTGTTGCCCCATCATCCTGCGTCGCACGGATTCTTCGTAAACATACCCAAGGGGACTTAAAAACTCGCTCGTTGCGCGGATAAATACGTCCTCTGTATTAAAAATTAGTCCATCCAAATCGAATACCACCGCCTTAATCATCTTATGTCTGTCTCCCTGCTATCCTGCAATGGCCACGCACGAGACCTAAAGTGCGTACTAAACCAATCGATGATAGAATACTAATTAATAAACCGAGTATGGGTTATTTTATCAGCCATTGAACGCAACATGCATCCAAACGAAATAAGAAATTCCGGAATTGCCGTAACCAATCACTCTTTCGACACATTAATAGAAACTGAGACAATACCGGAAAACGCAGTTCATTGGGGTCGGGAACATTTCATCCCCGTCGCCCGAGCAGATTGGCGCGTGCTGATGACCGACTTGGCCGTGGAAGGCGGCCTGAATCCCGACGAATTTGAAGAATTCTGTGCACTGCTGGACACGCTAGTGCACATGCAGTCCTATCATGATCACGCGGAGGTAAGTGAAAACTATTCAAAATTGGATCCGGATAGTATAAGCGAACGAATCCCCACTGCGATGGAACTAGATTCCGCTGACAAGGTAGGCCAGCTTACTCTGAGTCAAATTGATCAAATAATGGTACGAGCGAATTACCAAAAGCTAAGCCGCACCGAACTGCTTGAGGCCTTACAAAATGCCTCGGATTTCGGTATCCCTATGACCTCAGATTTCACCGTCTTTAGACGGTTCGGCGTCTATATTCGTGGCAAGGTGCTTGGGAAACGTGTGCGAAGACGCCTTTCTAATTTTTACCGCCGAGACGAGGTCGACGTCCCCCTTTATCAACGTTTAGTGATCTGTTTTCAAGTAATAGAAACCGCGTCTACGGATGTTGAACATCGGTCGGACTGTCTTTATATCAAGTCGTTTAAAAACATTCCGCAACATGATATCGACATGTTATTACCCGGGACAAAAGTAAGGATGACCATCATTGATCGAGGTAAGATTGTCCTCCCTACTCTTTCTGGCCTCGCCATCCTTGTTTTCCGACTTTTTGCCGTGGTTTCCTTGGGCTTATTTGCGCTAATAAGCCTCTTATCAACTACCATTGGATACGCCCTTAAAACCGTGTTCGGATACTTTAGAACCAAAAACAAATATCAACACGACCTAACCAAGAATCTTTATTATCAGAGTCTAGGTAATAATGCCGGCGTCCTACAGCAACTCCAAAATGAGGCCGAAGTCCAAGACATACAGGAATGCCTTCTCGCCTACACCCTCTTGCTATTAAATTACCCGCAGGGTGCTACGGCGCGTCAGTTAGATATTTCGGCAGAACGCTTCATCCACGAAACGGTCGAGTTTCCCGTGGACTTCGAGGTCGATGACGCTTTACGTAAACTTTTTCATTTAAAGTTGGTGACCGTGAACGCGGAGAGAAAATACGTTGCTATCGAAGTTCCAAGTGCCATAGCGGAATTGCAAATTAACTTCCACAAATTGATAGATGGCTATAGCAAGTCCGTCATTCCGGAAGATACTTCAGAACATTCTGCTCCAACACTTTAAGTGGCACGGCCCCACTGCCTAAAACCACATCGTGGAATTTACGGATATCAAATTCTGAACCTAATCGATCTTCAGCAAGAGAACGCAACTCCCTGATTTTGAGTTCGCCTATTTTGTACGCTAACGCCTGACCGGGCCATGAGATATACCGGTCGACTTCCGCAACAATGTTATGACGTGATAAAGCCGTATTGCCCACCATATATTCGATCGCGCGCTGGCGACTCCAGCCGAAGTAATGGATCCCGGTATCTACAACTAACCTGCACGCCCGCCACATCTCATAACTTAAACGACCGAAATCACTGTAAGGATCATCATAAAAGCCTACCTCCAAACCAAGCCGCTCGGAATACAAAGCCCAGCCCTCGATGAAAGCGGTGAACCCGTTGTACTTCCTGAAGGCTGGCATATCGTCTATTTCTTGTTGCAACGCTAGCTGTAGATGATGCCCCGGCACCGCTTCATGCAGGGAGAGCGCTTCGAGTTGGTAAAGAGGTCGACTCTTGAGGTTATAGGTATTGATGAAATAAAATCCAGCAATCTTTCCATCCGGCGATGGAGGTTGATAGTACGCTGCAGTCGTTTTGGGAGCAATGTAAGCTGGAATTTCTTTAATACCATAAGGCGTCCGAGGTAGTCTCCCAAAAAGCCTTGGTAACTCGCCGTCCATTCGCTTCAAAATATACGCAACCTCCTTTTTGTAACTCTCCACATCAGTTGGATAGAACTGAGGGTCCGTACGTAAGAAATGAAGAAATGAATCGAAATCGCCATCAAACTCGAGTTCTTTTGGAATAGCTTCCATTTCTGCTCGGATCCTAAGGACCTCCGCCTGACCCGTTTGATGCACTTGCTCAGGTGTTAAATCTAACGTCGTAAACTTTTTGACACGTTGTCGATAGAATTCGCGACCCGCCGGTCGACTCGAGACCCCGATTGCGTCGGAGGCGGACGGTTTATAGTCCTCAATCATAAACCGTAAGAATTTCTGATAGGCCGGAATTACCTGCTCAGCGATTAGAGTTGCGCCCTCCAAAGATAACGAATCCGCCTGTCGCTTGCCTATGCTTTTTGGAAATTGGGAAAATGGTGTAAAGAGGGGGCTCTTCCTCGCTTCTTCATAGATGTGACTCGAGATAGTTTCCTCATAACCCTCTAAAACCACAGCCGGTAGCACATAACCTTCCTTCATCCCTTGCTTAAGAAGTTCCATGTTTTGATCGGCATAGTCACTGAAGGCCGCCAACCTCCCCAAATAGCTTCGATAATCATCCACATTATTAAAGGGTAAACGCTTATACAACTCCGCAAAGTAAATATGAAATCCCCAACGATTAGTGATAGGAACGAGATAGGCTTTATGATCAACTTCCCCCACCTCGTCTTCCAAATGTCGGATGAAAATGTCCAAATTGAGCCGCGAGTTGACAGTTAGACTGACAAGGTCGATATCCCGAGCAGATTCGAGAAATCCCCGCAACTGTCGTGAGGAAGCAATGGTATTTTTAATAGAAACATCAGGTAGCTTGCCATCACCACTCCGATCACCAAGTTGACCCGCGAATACTGGGCTTTGCGACAATGTCCAGTCCCAGTGTTTTCTAATCAGTAAATCCACGTCCTGATCATCAGCCTGAGAAACCAAGGTAAAACAAGCGTGAAGAAGAAACACGACTAATAAACCAATACGGCGAAAGAACATTCGGCGAATCCCTTTGAGTTTGATTGAATTTTAAAACAGATTTGGTATAAACCAATACCATGCGGGAAACGGATTCCTTGCTATTCAATCGTATCAATCTACCACGTTTTACGATGAACATATTGAAGTTCGAAAAGAAACTATTCTTCTTCAAAGACTATCAAGGAGGTGAGAATGTCTGAATCAGTCTTAACGGGTGCGGAATTAAAAACCCAAATCCGCAAGGTTGCCTTTGCTAATCGCAAAGCCCAGGAAAACAAAGATGAGATTAGCCGGTCCATCATGGCAACATTTATGGAACAACCGGAATACCAGTCTGCCTCCACTGTCATGTTCTATGTCGATGTACGGGCCGAAGTACGTACACGGCACGACCTTCCAGCAGCCCTGACAAGCCAAAAGAAAATAGTGGTGCCCTGGTGCAATGAGGAGGGTGAACTTGAACTTTTTCATTTGGAATCCATGGATGAGTTGGAGATTGGCATGTATAAGATCCTTGAGCCAAAACAGGATTTGAGACGTCTGCCACACAAACAAGTTTCTGTTAAAGAACTTGACGTCATCATGGTGCCCGGCGTAGGCTTTGATTCCAACGGTGGCCGAACGGGTATGGGGAAAGGTTACTACGACAAGTGCCTACAACATGCACGATCCGATGCATCCTTAACCGCCGTCTGCTTTGACTGCCAGATGTTTGAAGAGATCCCTGTTCAGGAGCACGATATCTACATGGACAAGGTGATCACCGAAACGACGGTTTATAACGGCGTTGGCCGGGCCGCCTAATACTCTATCTAACCTTGGTGGGCACCACTCTATGGATACAACTGTAAAAATCGAAAATACCTACGCCGAGGCCTTCCGTAGTATTTATTCCGAAGTCTTAATTACGGCAAAAAACAAGTTCTGGTTAGACCAGGCAGTAATGGCCGCTACCGGCCATGCCTCAAGCACCATCATGTGCGATTGCGAAGCCGGTTTGGATCATTATGTAACGCCCCAGAACACTCCTGACGGTCGGATTGGGGCCGTCTGCCAATTCCACGTCCCCCGGTTTTTGAAAAACCGAGAACGGCATCTCGAAAAGGTTTTAATTGCTAGATTAAGTCAGAACGTTCTAACTTGTCCAACGGCAACTGTCTTTAACCATTTAGATTCGGATACGTTTTTCAAACTAGGAAAGAAAATTTCTTATTTTGGCGATGGGCACCAATTCCGTGACCACCGGCACGAGGAACCAGTATGGGTTATACCCATCATGGGAGGCGAATTTTTCCTTAGTCGACGGTTCGCGTATCGAGACGGGATTATGGGAGGCAATTTGTGGTTTATGGGGCACACTCAGGATTTCGCTATCGACGCTGCCTACACTGCAGCGCAGGCAGCGAACGCTACAAACGGGGTGGTTACGACCTTTCCCGGCGGGGTGGCTGCCAGTGCCAGCAAGGCAGGCAGTAAATACCCGTTTCTATTTGCCAGCACCTACGAAGCCTATTGCCCAACACTGCGAACAAAACTAGGAGAGCAGTCTCAAGTTCCGGAAGGCGTAACCTCTATCATGGAGATTATTATTAACGGCCAGGATTTAGACACCGTAACCCGTGCTACCCACAATGCGTTGGACGCTACGAATCACTTACAAGGTTTAGAGTTGATTACGGCCGGCAACTACGGAGGCCGTCTCGGGAAATCATTTATTCACCTCAGACCAGACCTTCAGCTTTCTTCCGACGTGGCCTAACCGTTAAAACAGGCCACTACTTTATTAGCCGCCTCAGGCAGTACCGTCTCGCAAATCCAAAGCAAAATAGTGTTGGGTCGCGAATTTCCTGAATCCAACTTGGGGATAAAGGTGTTTGCCTATCGAGTTTTGCTCAAGCGTTTCTATTCGTGCAATCTCCATTCCGGCCTTACGCATCGCTTGATTAGCCTCTTGCAGCAATCTTCGCCCTATGCCCTGATTTGAAGCGTTTTTTGCGACCGCCAGATTGGAGATCACCCCTATTTTTGAATCGTAATCCAGCAAGATCGTTACGTAGCCGCGCACTTTAGCTTCCAAGACGGCGACGTAACATTCCCCGTTAGATTGTTTCAAATCGATTTGCAGGTGGCGAGCCTTCCTCCATTCCCAAGATTTCCCCGCGATAAAACCATAGTTATCTTCTAGGTTTTTCTCGTAGGTCGTTGGACCAAAGACCTCTGACGTAATTTCAAGGATCTCGGCATGATCGCATTCCGTTGCCTGACGAATATTAATTTCTAATGGGTCGTGCATAACAGTGCTCATCTTCCCCAGTAAAACTGGAAGTAATACCCAATCGCGATGAACGCCAGAGCGACTAATAGCCGTACGGTGTTTATTTTCGACGTGGCTTTATCTGGCATTCACTGAACCTCGGCCGTTAGGTTTGTGCTTAAAAGAGTTAGGATTGTCGGCTTGGCCGATCATTTCAAACAAAAAACGACTGGGGATCTGTTCATAATTCTTGCCCCATTTCCTTCGAGTCAGCGCCATGGAAAGCGTTAGTTCGTCCTGAGCCCGCGTGACTCCCACATAGGCTAATCGGCGTTCTTCGTCGACCGCTTCGCCTTCGAAGCTCAACGCGCGTTTATGCGGCAAGATACCCTCCTCTAATCCAACCATATAAACGACTGGATACTCGAGCCCCTTCGACGCGTGCAGCGTCAACAACGCGACCGCATCCTTATCCAACTGCCGATCTTTATCCTCTTCTAAATCGGACGCGGCGAGCGTTATCTCTTCGAGAAATTTTTCCAACGTCGGCGTGTCCTGCTTGTCAGCGAAACTCCCAACCGCGTTGACGACCTCCTCAACCGATGCCCAACGAATTCCTTTTTCCTCTTCGTCTTTGCTAGTGCGATCAACTTCCTTCTCATAGCGGCAAAGTTGTAGGTAATGTTGCAGTAATTTCTGGTCGATCACCTCTCTAAACAGAGCTTGGCCTGCCTGAACCAGATCAATGAAATTTCGGATAGCATTCCTTGCGGGGACGGGTAACTTTTGCAGCACATCGTCACGCTGCATCACTTCCCACATGGCTACCCCTCGTTCCGTCGCCACCTCTACCAACTTCGCCACGGTGCCGTTAGATATCCCCCGCGGTGGGGAATTGATGATCCTCCGCATGCTGGGCTCGTCTTTGGGATTTTGGGCAATACGGAGATAACTAACAATGTCCTTAACCTCTTTGCGATCGAAAAATGACTTGCTTCCCAGAATGACGTAGGGTATTTCCTGTTTACGAAGCTCTTGTTCGAAGACTCGGGGCTGTTCATTTGTGCGAAACAGGATAGCAATATCGCGGGGGTGTCGTTCACCACGGGCAACTTGAATGGCGATTGATTTCACGACCTGCTCCGCTTCCTGATCTTCGTCTTTAAATTGTTGAATCTGCGGACGCTTTCCACCGGGTCGGGCAGGACGTAAAACCTTGTCATACCGGCCGGTGTTGTAACTGATCAGCGAGTTTGCCAACTCTAAGATACTCGCGACCGAACGATAATTGGCTTCTAGACGGATCTCCATTGCGCCACGCCAGTCCCTAGCAAAGTTAAGAATATGCTCGACCTCGCTACCCCTAAAACCATAAATGCTCTGATCATCATCCCCAACAACACAGATATTCCTGTGCTGCCCAGCGAGGCCTTTAACAATATTATATTGAATGCCGTTGGTGTCCTGATATTCGTCGACGAGTAGGTGATCGAATCTGGAAGCTTCGTCTCGACAAATTTCGGGATAACTGGAGAAAAGCTCGTCTACTAATAATAAAAGGTCGTCAAAGTCTACCGTACCGCAACGAGTTAATTCTTCCTGATAGCGGCGATACGCAACAGCACCGATATGCTCCTTGTCTGTAACGGCGACGGTGGCCGCGGCAGCCGGGCGTATGCCCCTGTTCTTCCAATGACTAATGACGAATTGCAAATCCCTGGGGCGTAACGAACTATCGGGAACTCTGATTTCCCTAAGAACTTTACGGCAAATCGAAGCTTGATCGGACGCGTCCATAATGGTGAAATTAGAAGGATAACCGAGTCGATCAATTTGTCGTCGCAATATTCGAACACAAAGTGAGTGAAACGTAGAAATTTCTGGTCGGTCTGAGTTATCTAGCGTAATCAGGTCTGCAATACGATGTTGCATCTCCATCGCAGCTTTTTTTGTAAACGTGACGGCAAGGATACGTGATGGTTTAGTTCCGTGCCTAATCAGATTCGCGATACGATATGTAACGACACGCGTTTTCCCACTGCCAGCGCCAGCTAGCACGAGCATTGGGCCCGTGAGCGTTTCTACAGCACGTTTTTGAGCGTCATTCAGGCCAGCGTTCATAGTTTTCGCAAAATGGAGATATTTTTCATGCAAATGGCCAACCGTTTTTATATCCCAACTATACGGAAAGCGTTGTAAAAGATAACATAATCTAGTGCGTAATACACCGTGCAGAATCTCCACTTTCAACATTCCATGGATAAATGATGACAGACGATAATTTGCCCGACGAGCAGGAACAAACCGAACAACCTCCCGAGCAAGAAACTGCGCTTACGACTCCACGTCGTCCCAAGGGGAACCGAAGTGACGAAGACACTGCGGAAGAGAAAGATCGCGTGGATCAATTACGCGATACGTTTTCATCAAAAACGCTGATCGGTATCATTGTTGGAGCCATCATTGTCGCTTCCCTCCTCTTGGCAGCCTTCTCCGTAGAAACCGGGCCTGGGGAAATCGTGCCGGATTGGACTGAGCTCAACCGTGAAGTGAGCAAATTACGGGAGGACGTTAATCAAAACGTATTTAATCCCGCATTGTATAGTGCTACAGCAGATTCCATGGAGAATGGGGACGCCCGGGCCTGGATGAATCTTGAAATTGCTTCAGCACTAATGGCTACCGCGCTACAGCCTGAAGACACCAATCAGCTCCCACCTCAATTTCAACAGCAACGGCCGCCATCGAACATTCTCGCCGGAGATGCCACAACAATTCAAAATCGTTTAACTCAGCTTCAAACCGCGGCAACCTATCTTGACAAAGCCTTAGCGTTTTTTGGTGAGTCCTCAACAGACGAGCATCCACTACGTTCCCTGGGTCATTACCGCTCCTCTTATAGTGCAGCTTACGTCTCAGAGGCGCGGCTATTAATAGAAGGTGCCGAAGCTTTTAACACCAACCGCGATAATGTGGTTAAATTCTTAGAGCAAGCCTTGAGGGCGCTTCCAGCAACCCGGTCTGCCGAAAGCGATTCTACAGACAATACAATTCAGGCTCTTCGTTCACAGATAACCCAGCGCCTCGATGTTTTCAAAACAATGACCGAAGCTAAATTCGATCCATCATCCAGCCCCCAAACCGGTGTACCAAGCGAGGCAATCTACTCCTGGATAGGGACCTATATAACTGCTAAGAACTCGATTCAACCTGCAGCTCCAAACGAATCCGACGACGATGATTCAGAGGAAGCCGGGGAAACCACCCCAACGCCCAATCCATCCGATGACGGTGATTTTCCGCTCGAGGAAAATAATTCCGAACAGCAATCACCAAACCAACCGGCTACAGACTCACCGCAGGACACCCCGGACGACGGCGACCCATCCCAAGAGTGATCCACGCGTTACAAAAATGAGTTGACCTATATGGCGAAAGAGATTTGTTTTTCCAGCGAAGTCGACTCCGAGGACCACGCTACCCGGCTCGATAAGTACCTGGCCATCAAAATTCCAAGTTATTCGAGAGTCCAGTTACGCACAGCGATTGGCGCGGGCGAAGTGACTGTTGACGGCCGAACAGCCAAACCTTCTTACAGGCTTAAGCAAGGGCAATCTGTCCTCTGTGAACTCTCTGCGCCGGCGATTGTCGTTCCCCAACCTGAAGACATCCCGCTCGATATCCTATATGAAGACGAAGATCTCATCGCGATTAATAAGCCAGCCCAAATGGTCGTCCACCCTGCGAAAGGCCATTGGAAGGGTACCCTTGTGAGTGCTCTCACTCACCACTTTCAACAATTAAGCTCGGTCGGAGGGCCTGAACGCCCCGGTATCATTCATAGGCTGGACAGGGACACCACCGGCGTCATCGTGGTGGCCAAGCATGATCAGGCCCACCAACTCATCGCGAAGCAATTTGAAAACAGAACCACGCGGAAAGAATACCACTGCTTAACCTTAGGGATCCCTGACCGTGACAGAGATTTAATTGATGAGCCTATCGGCCCACATCCCTATGTGCGGGAACGAATGGCGGTACGTCACGACCACCCCAAAGCCCGCACCGCACAATCTTTTTTCCATGTCTTAGAACGGTTTCGGCATATCGCGCTGCTCCAAATCGAGCCCAAGACGGGACGCACACATCAGATCCGTGTTCACCTTCAACATCTAGGCTATCCAATTCTCGCCGATAAACTGTATGGCGGGCGACATCCGATCACAGAAGAGTTCCTTACGACGGGACGTGATCATCTTCAGAAAGAAGAAACTTCTGTTTTAACACGCCAAGCATTGCACTCAGCAAAACTAACAATTAAGCATCCTAGAACGGGTGATTCACTGACATTTGAAGCACCTTATCCTCAGGACCTCGAAGAAACCATTAGAATCCTACGCACGTCAACTTCGCAGTGAAGCCGATACCGAATCATCGCCAAATCATCACAGCCCTGTTACTTCGCTGTAAATCGTCAAGTGTCGTTTCCGAGACTGTGCACCCGTGTACAACCAGTGCCTTCAGATTGGGAAAGTTTTGCAAATAAAGGATTCCCGTATCACTAATCGCCGTACCAGGGATATCTAATACCTCCACTGCTAGAGTGTCTTCTATAGCCGCAAGGTTTTCATCACTATAGCTACCGCCTCGGTACGTGATCACAGCCCCCCGAGCCTTAGGAGTAACCGCAATCCCACTCCAACCGTTGAGTCGGTTGAATAAAAGAATAACCCTTGGGATGACGCTTTGCCCTGCATGAAATCTCTCTGTCTTTCCCAAAGTTTTCAGGTAGACCAAATATCCCCCCACCATCATTCCGCTGATCAGAATTGCTCCAAGGTCACGACTCGTTACGATATAAACGGCGATAACGAAAAGCCCGAAAATTCGTAGCCAAAGAATAAGATTGCTGGGGTCATTCTGACTTGTGTGTTTCATCAAAAATCGATGAAAACCCAAAGCACCCTCATACTCGTCAAGTTCAAGCGGGTCAAACGGTCGGCTTAGTTGCGGGTTATACCCACACTCCGGGCATTGCAATCTCCCTGATGGAATAAGAGCCCCGCACTTCCTGCAGCTTACGGCGACCACATCCTCTTCCGGTTCTAAATGAACCTCCAAGGACTCCGACTGCAACGATGTGGCCGAAACATCTACCAATGGGCCAGCATCCTCTTGCAAGGGTGCAAGTGTTAACTCATCATCTTCCACCACGCAATGCTCACAAACCAAACTCTCAGGCAATGGTCTTTGACAGCTAGAACAAAGCATATTAAATGTCCTAGCGAGAAAGAGGAAAGGATATGTCAACTGGTTCGAAGTACTCCGTGGCTTGCGCCGCGGAACTTTGTGAAAGCTGGCTCACCTCGACGTCAGACTCCTGAGTTTTACCGAAGATCGCATTGAGTACGCCGTAAATTACATAAACAGTAACCAAGAACGCCCCAAAGGGCCGCGAGAGCTTTCCATCTTTAGCCGCGAAGATTCCGATCCGAAAACACAGCAGAATAATGAGCATCGCAGGGAACTGAAGCTTAAAGAAGATAGGTTCTGCAACTAAACCCTCCTTCGTGATCGCCGCAGCAGCGCCGGCAACAAACAATACATTGAGAATATCGGCTCCAATAACGTTTCCAACGGCCAATTCCCCCTGGCCTTTCCGCGCTGCGGTTACAGCGGTAACCAATTCCGGGAGACTGGTTCCAAACGCGACTAGCGTGGATGCTATGACAGCTTCAGGTATACCTGCTTCCGTAGCTAATATCTTCGTTGCTTCAATCAAGGTAACGCTAGAAGCAACGACAAATAAGCTCCCAACTAAGATACTGCCAACGAGAATCGCCACTGGGGAGTCATCCTCTGCCTCTTCGTCGAGTTCATCTGGTTCAGCAAGTTTCGCCAAACGAACCGACCAAATCATATAGACCACAAGGCCGCTTACTAAAATAAACCCCGCCCATTGAGGTAGCGTTGCATTCGTTTCGAAGACGTTCCCCAAATCCGTATAAGGCAAGCAGAACAGAACCAAGAGTACACCCGCGCCAAATTGAACCCACCCCTGTCGATTCACAACCTTTTTATTAAGCGGCAAAGGCGCGATCAAACAGGCCGTCCCTAAAATCAAACCAGCATCACAGATAACGGATCCCACAGCATTTCCAAGGGCAATGTCGGGGTTCCCGTTTAATGCGGCTAAAACAGAAACAACGGCTTCCGGAAACGTGGTGCCGACCGATACAATTGTCGCACCGACAATCACCTTTGGCATACCGGTCCGAAGCGATAACGTAACAGCTTTTTCGACCATCCAATCGGCCGATTTTCCGAGGACGATGATCGCCACCAACATCACCCCAAATAGATAAAGCATGTTGATCTCAACTAAGTGTTGGATCATTTCCGCTAAGGCTTCCTCAGGATTCCATGAGGCAATTGGCATGATAAAGTTTCCGTCTTCCGTAAGTGATTAGAGATAGTGTTAGAATTTTAAAGGTAAGCTCTACCACGTACAAGCTAACATTGACCATAGATTTATACAAAGATGACGACATGGGTGAACGAAACGTAAAAGAAAGCACTTACGGCGTTTGGATCTGGAGGCTAATCAGGCTGCCGGTGTTTATCTATATAGGCTTGATAATCACGCTAGTTATCTTTGAAAACCAAATCGTTTATCAGCCCGATGTGGAGACGGGAGATAACGCTGAGGATTCCTCAGTTTCTGGCCGACATCGATATATCAATTCTGGCCAACACAAAATCCACTTGATGGTAAACGAACGGCCTAACCCCCGTTGCTACGCTTTATATTTTCACGGGAATGGTGGTAACATAAGCCATCGACGCCTGCTGTTAGACCGAATCGCCTCCGAACTAAACGTCACCGTCGTAGGAGTCTCTTATTCCGGCTACGGCTTCAGCGATGGAAAACCAAACGAACGCCAGCTTCAGCAGGATGCCGAGGCTGCTCTATCCCATATTCTGCAATATTATGAAATCGAAAAAACGGATGTGATGCTGTTTGGAGAAAGTCTTGGGGGCGCTATAGCGAC
>Ga0315322_10000414_pt1 | contig 31802 bp, 27 predicted proteins | sample M110021515metaG_FD_203461 | JGI IMG/M metagenome (GOLD analysis project Ga0315322, IMG submission 203461) | Ammonia-oxidizing marine archaeal communities from Monterey Bay, California, United States - M1 100m 21515 | ecosystem: Environmental > Aquatic > Marine > Intertidal zone | place: USA...
TAATTGAAAGTTTCCCATCGGGTATGCCGCTAATATTAGCTGGAGCTTCTTTTAGTTCTTTATTTTCAGCCAGCAAACGGTTTATTTTGCTTTGTAGTTTGGCAATCTCATCCGTTTTATCATTCACGCTTTCTCTCAATATATCCACATCTTTGTTAGATGCCAATACTGACGCGGCTTCTCTTTTCACATCGCCTGCTAGTTTATCTATTTCAAAGTTTTTTTCTAATAGTTCTTTAGATGCTTCTTGACCTGCTTTAGCACATTCTTCTTGTTTCACCGCTATTTCTTGTTTAAATTGCTCTTTAAGTTTCCTCTGGTCTTCTGTCTTTTTATTTGCAGCTTCCAATGCTTCAGATGCTTCTTGACCTGCTTTAGCACATTCTTTTTTTATATTTTCTTCTTCTCTTACTTTCATTTCAGCAAATTTCTTCGTTTTCTCTAAGTTTCTTTTACATGAATTAAGTTCGTCTTCTAAAGCTTTAACTGCTTTAGTAGATGCCTCGGCGGCTTCACCCAACTTCTTTATTTCTTCATTATCTTGATTTATTTGGATTTTTGCGTTGTTGAGCTCAATCATTTTTCCTGCATTGACGCTTACTTGATTATCGTACTCATTCTGTTTGGTTGCAAGGTCCTGTGCAAGTTGTTTAATTTCATCATCTAACTTCTTATCATGTAATTCATCAGCTTTAATAGCTTCAATAAGGTTTTCACTATTTTCTTTTGATGCATTTTTAATACGTTGAGCTACATCTTTTATTATTTGATGAGCTTCACTATGACCTAGAGGAGACACAGCACTGCCCGGTTTTTCTATTAAATATTGAACGTTCATATTGTAGAATGATATTTACTTTATATACTCGCCCGTATTAGATTAGAATATTCTACAATTATTATATATTTAGGTATTATTATAACAATGAAACAATACCATGGAAGTTGAAACACCAATACCCCAAATAACACAGCAAATAGTAGGCACAGCATGTGCAAAGCATTGGATTGTAAATACACCGGGCGTGCATCAATGTCCCGTTTGTTTATCGAGTATAAATGAAGGCGAAGCAGTAGCAACCTGCCATTGTGATGCGGGAACACACGGATTCCACAGACACTGCTTACAACCGTGGCTTGCTCGCGCGCGTAGCTGCCCGCAATGTCAAAAAAAAGTCGGTATCTACCAGGGCACGCAACCATTGGAAACGGGTGACTACATGGCTGTCGAAAGCGTCCCGTTCGCGCTCGCTGGATTCCAATGTCCAACACTCACCATCCGGTATTCCATCCATAACGGTATACAAAAAGCAGGGCACCCCAACCCCGGACAGGAATATTTCGGAACAATCAGAACCGCCTACCTCCCGTTTAATTCGGAGGGGATTGAAACATTACGACTCCTCCGGATTGCCTGGGACAATGGATGTATATTCAAAGTCGGAACTTCGCTCACGACGGGGGCCGAAGATGTTGTCTGCTGGGGAATCATCCCACATAAAACCGTGCCAAACTCCGATATCAACCAACACATTGAATACGGATTCCCAGACGCCACCTATTTCGACCGTGTTAGGTACGCGTGCAACAACCTCGGAATCTTTTGATATACTTCCACCAATGTTTGACCCCGAATTCAAAGTGTATATGAACACTAGGTTGGAAGCTATTAGGCAACTAAGAGAAGAAGACAAAAGAAGAGAATCTTGTTGTGAGTGTTTAATATCTTAACTGTATATAATAATATTTTTAAATAGTATAACTAATGTCTAGAGTAGCTAGAAATTTCAGAGAACAATCAACTTTTTTATATGGGTTAGGCCATTCAAAAGATTTTGAACCATCTGGTCAACCAATAGTAGTTACAGATGGGAAAGGTGTATACGGTCAAATTGGAGCTAAACAAGCAGCAGTGGAGGGAGAATATAAACTCAAATTACAACAACAACGTTTTGAACAGGGGTTGTGTCAACAATGTTGTAATTTAGCTTCATGTGGAGCATTGTTGGGAGGGTTATCATTATTGGGGAGAAGATAATGCGTGTATAAATATATTTTTTTAATTAGTAAATGATTCGATTAACTTTAATGCGTTTTATGCACGACCGTAAAATACCTAATATCACTAGTTCGTATATATTCCCTCCAGTGCTAGGGTCATATGATTCTCCAAAGAAGTATGACCAATCTAAACTAACACCAACTAATAAAGAAGACAGGAAAGGGAAAAGTTTATGGCCCAAATACAGAGTACATTCACAGCAATATAGAGGATACAAAGCAACGTATGGTGATGGAAGACGACTACAACCTGACGTGTTTGACGTAGAAGATATGTTGTGGACATCGGGACCAGAACATCCTAAACCATATGAGCATGCCGAGGCAGAGGAGGAAGCAATATGGGGCGAAGTCAGTCATGACTATACACACATTGATAGCGTTGAGGCCGGTGATGATGATTGTCTACAAGATGATAAATTTAAAAAATTATTCAATCGTAAATAAAAAAATATTTTTTTTTTCCCAAACTTTTTTCTGACGTGTGTCCTAAATTTTGAGCCAGATATTTTTTTGGACACACGTCGAAAAAAAGTTTTGCACATGTTTGAACACACGCGGTTGAGAGAGTTGTAAGTGAATATAAAAGTTTAATTTTAAAGATATTTTAAAACAAGTTCAACGCTTATAATTTTAATTGAAATATTATTATGAACAAATCTGTATTATATAAAGACGGTGATACGATGTAAATGTACTATATTGTTCTTGCATTTTTATTATTAGTACAAACTGTGTCAGGATTTCAATCCCTGGGCGCCGGTGCCCGTCATAGTTATAATAATTTACATATTATTTCAGATTTGGCTGGTATAGAAGAAATATATTTAAACACAGAGCTAAGTACCGGTGTGTATAAAAAAGTCCTGAAAATGGATGTTCTACAGGGATTTCCAAATACACAATCGGTACCGGATGGTCTCGCCGGCTGTGTTGACCCAATAGATAGTTCAGTGAAAAACGCTGGTGATACAATAAATATACCACAGATTGCAACGACAGTGGCGGTAGATTGGGCGTGGGGTAATCTGGAAGGATTAAGAAAAACGTACGACCGTGTTTTAGATGATTGGACTGAAGATAAATGGCTTTCTATAGCATATTGTGACAATACCGTAACAATATACCAACTTGAGATAAAATTAAAAGAAACTATACCAGAGGATGGTACATCAAGTACACAATATTATTGGAATTTAGAAGCTGAATTTTTAGACGGGTCATTTAATCCACTCTCAGTTGAACAGTTAAGTTCTGGCTGTCCACATGGGACGTATAGAAACATAGCACAAGGTCAATATGGTTTATGTATTAAATGTGCGTGTGATGATAGTCACACTATACTATGCGACGGTACGTCTGAAATTACACCTGCCCAATATGAAATTGGTAAATCAGATGGTACATACTGTCAACCATGTCATTGTGCACCAGGTTTTGCTGGTGTTTCGGCTAAATGTGCAAATGCTTTGCCAGAAGAATGGCCTGATGTATGCGAAACAGATTCAACGCATGAGGATTGTGGTGAAGATTTTTGTTTGCCATGTGCATGCGATGGCCCCGGTTATGTATATGACCATGTTGATTGCGATGGTACATTACTATATGATAAATGGCTAGAAGATAAACATAGAGGTGGAGTAGATGGCCAGGGTAACTGTGCCATATGTGCATGTTCAGAAAGAGGTTATTATATAGACCCTGCCATATGCGAAGGTTTAACCAATAAAGCAGATTTAGTTAAAGATACTGTAACATACGATAACAACGGTGACTTTCAAGCATGGATTGACTCACAATGTAAACCATGTTCATGTGGAAATTTAGATAAAGATGCTTCTGACCCAGCGACATACGATGGTTATTATATATCTACAAAAATAGGTGACTGTGACGGTACATGGACTTCACATGTCCATGGTAAATTAAAGACAGGTACTAATGAATTGCTCCAATCAATAAACAATCCAAATATAGGCGTTGAATCTTCGTACACGTGGACCGATTTGACAGTGATTGATGACAACGCATATTCACAGGGTGCACGGGCAACTGTTACATCCGATGCGTATGGTGATATAATAGGGTTAACAATTAGTTGTGATGATGATTGTCATTCTTATATTGTTAATGATATATTAACAATACACAAAACTAAATTTGGTGTTGGTTGTTTATTAAACTCTGGCGGTAGAGAAGTTAGTAGCGAAGCATGTTCGGCAGCGCCCGGTACATGGGACATACCCGCCATGCAATGTAGTACAGCTGGAACTTGTATGGGCGTTGAAGGCAATGATTTATATTGTTATGGGAATACAGCAAATTGTTTACAGTCTGATTGTACCGAAGATTCTGATTGTACAGGTAAATATACTTCGGCTAGTGATAAATTTACACCTACTGGCATGGAAATATGTAACATAGACTCAGAAGGTGTTATTACAGTTTTAGACCATGCTGGTGAACTTGGTAACCAACTGCTGTTGGACGCATGTAGAGGACGTTGTTCTGACACAGCTTATACTACATATTTGGCATGTTTAACACAATCTTATTGGGAAGTAGGTTCACCATCTACAGATATCACAATAACTGTTAGGGACATAAATATTCAAGATGGTATAGCCGTCGCTCCTCATAGTAATGTCAAGCCGGATGCGGCACCTGGTCCGACAGAACCAACTGCTGAACCAGGTAAAATTTGGATTGCTACACAAGATAGTACAACCGTTGCAACTTATTCGGCAAACGATGGTTGGTGTAAAAAATGTAGTTGTTACGATGGTAGTAGAAATCCAGATACTGATTTATTGGAAGATGTCAGAGGAAACCCAGCGGAATCTATTGCACCCATTGACCCAATACCTGGTTCTTATTTTGATTTGAATTTATGCCCATCTGGTAAACCTCAAGCTGCTGGCGGTAATGGTATCCGATTAGACGCTTCGGCGGAACATCCAATGAACACCGACGGCAGTGGGTGGTATGATTATTGGGCTTCGCCAAACGGTAGCGATGGTGCTACAGGCGGACCTTCGCATCAAGCCTGTGTATTCCCCGCGTCTACCTCTGCCGACGATGATAATGAATGGGACTGTACTTCAGTTGGTTTGAAGATTAAAACATATACAGAAGAAGGCATAGGTTATTATATTAATTCAGTTGCTTGTGATGGTTCAACGGGATATTTAACCACTACCGCCGCCGCTTCTTCATGCTGTACCCAATGTACATGTGCCTCAGGCCAATTCATAAACGGTCAAGACGGTAAATGTGATGGTGATACTGTATCGGAAACACAGCCAGATGCTTGTGAAGATTGTAGTTGTAATGAAGGTCAATACGTAGATTTGTTCTATTGTGATGGATTTCATCCGACTAGTGCCATAGGTGGAAGCAGTCATGCATCTAGACAGGCGTCCGTGGGAAATACACCGCCTAATTATCAATCTTTTTCTGGTCTTAAATCTAATTCTGTAACACTTGTAGATATGACCGTACCAAATGATAACGACGGTCGCGTATGTAGAGATTGTTCTTGTAGTCCTGGTCAATACGTTGACACCAGTGCTGGCAAATGCGACGGACTTTTAAAAATAGATTCCAACCCAGAGGGAACGGTTAGTGGTAGAGCTGCCGTTGAATCAACTAGAAGGGCAGCCACATGTTCAACGTGTGATTGTAATAGAGGCGGTACTTTATCTACGGCTGTTGGCAATTTCATGTTGGCATCTATAACTAACGGTGATGTGGTTTTTCAAGACGCATTGTCCGGCATAGAATACGGACCATTAAGTTTTCTAGTTGTTGAAGATTCCAGTGTCGTGTTAAGTTTATCATTTGGAACCGATGGTGTAATGAACGATGCAACTATGATATCTGCCTCGTCAAGTACATTTTCAGTGGGTGACAAATTAACAATTGTCATGCCCGATGGTAAATTCGAACCAATTAATGCTCCAATAACATTTACACTGGGAACAGTAAACTTAGTGAATGACAAACATGATACTATAATAGATGGATTATCTTATGTTTACACAGCCGATGGGTATTGCGACGGGTTTAAAAAAGAAAACGCACCAGATTCATATGGTTGTTTGTCTTGCACATGTACTTCAAAAACACCAGTAGGCGAAGGATGGTTCGTAGACGCAACGAAATGTAACGGGGATTACCAATACGACGACAGTGTAACCCCCAGCGATGAATACTGTGTAGAATGTAGGTCTAAGTGTTCGTTGTTATCAACGCCTACCTATGTAAATTCATTAGTATGTAATGGTAAGCCACCATCTAGCACTGAATCAGGTTCAGCTTCTTACGATGGTAATATACCCCCAAATGGTTGTAAATCGTGCCAATGTGATGCGGGTGATTATATAGAACGACGAGACTCACGCTACAAATTTACTATCAACGGGTTGTTAAATAATCAAAATTTTATAGATGCTAAAGCATCTGACTCAGCGGTGGATACTTCATGTGATGGAAATTATGTGTTTAATGCTGATTTTAATGACGGTAAAGGCCCTGCGGGCGCGTGCGTTGACTGTAGACCATTGTGCACGGTTGACGTTCAAGGTACTGCTTTATATGTAGATTCTAGTGCTGGCAAATGCGACGGTCTAACGGGTGGTAATACATTTAATACAGCTACAAGTCCCGAAACTGTATTATCCAAAAATCTACCAGAAGATTCATGTGCTTCGTGCGTCTGTGACTCTGGTTATTTTATCAATATGGAACATTGTAACCATAATATTATATCAGATACGCAACCTGTAGATAGTTCGAGATGTAGTCCCTGTAAATGTCCGGATGGATACTGGTTAAATTATTTAAACGAGGAAACAAATAGAGGTGATTTAAAACTAAATCGCGGTACGGGCTATGGACCATATGGCAATAGTGATAGTTGTTTGGGAACAGAAATGGGTACGTTAGAAACTGGATATGCTTTTTCTTATAATATTGACAATGGATGGACCAATTATATTCCATACCTAGGAGGAGCGGTTGAAAAGGCTTCTATTAACGGCAATGAAGTATCAAACACGCACCAGGGTCCAGCAGCCCCGTTCTATTGTACTAAAAATACAGTGGTTGACGACTGTAGTGAATTGGAACGTTTAGATTCAACGAATATAGTTGATGGTATAACTGATTCAGTATGTGTACCTTTACTGGTGGGCGAAATGTGCGCTGCTGGCGAACCGGCGGACTGTCATAAAAAATGTGGTGGAACCGCTATCACATGTCCTTATATGTATGGATATGTAACCAGATATAGTCAAGGTCCCAACGGAGCATGTGAACATAAATGTGTGAAGTGGCGAGGAGATTTAAAAGACGAATTTAGAGAGGGCCAAATTACCGACGTTAGCAACAGTGCCATATGCGATTTATTAAGAGGGAGAGATGACGACGATGAATTTGATTTAATTTCAAGTTGTTGTGATAATGAAGTATGGGAGATTGTTTCAGAATGTACATCTGAAGTAGGTGCTCATGATATCTTTGGTTAAAAATATTAAGAATAAATATATATTACTACGAACGTCACAAATAACATAAATCCCGCTATGTATGGGAATGCGCTACCACCTCCCCCACGACCTCCTTCCATACCACCCTGTCCACCTCCGTCACTGGTATGTAGTTTCTCTATACACCTACCTACATAATTTGTACCAGGACAATAACCTAATATTTCTTCACTCAACGTAGAACCATCTGATAATAATAATTTTACCGTTATCGTGCCATAAGGACGGGTTCTATGGTCTATACTGAAGAGCCAGTGTTCACCCATTGTTATGGTAGCTTCTTTACATACGTCATCCACGAATAATATTTCATGGTCTTTTGCACCTATAGAACATATATGGTGACCTTTGTACATTAAAAATAGATGATATGTGCCATGTATAGGGTCTGTTAATATTTCAGCATGTTCGGTATTATGTCCCGGACCAGCTTTTAAATAAAAAGAATATGTTTGAATTATTAAACTAAAAAGTAAAAATAGTCTCATTATTTTAGAAAAATGTATATTTAAATACTATTCTGCGCCCACACGTGGGAAGCCATTTTCGTACATCATTTGATGTGTGGGAACTAACCCTGTCGGTGCGATTTCTCTACACACAAATGTATGGCGTCCATTTAGCTCATCATATGCACGCTTTACTTCTCTCAATTGGTTCTCTAAATTAAATATTCTTTCGTCCTGTGATTTCAATTCGCTTTTTAGACGTACATTATCACGGTACAACGCATCGTAGGCTAGTGTGGTCATGAAACTACTATTACCGGGTGGTTTTGCTTTTTTACTTATTTGTAGATTCTCACCGACACACTGAGCAATATATTCATCAAAATCATTGCGACCGCGTTTTGTCATTGTTTAATACATTAATATAATATGATATAGTATTAAAATTTAATATTATTCTTAACGTATTCGCGTTTTTTTCTTGGTGGGGTGGGACGTCGCCTCTGAGGTCTGATACCTTCAGGTGTTAACCGGTCGCTTTGTCGTGTGATTTGTGGGGGTCCAAGGTTATCGGGGGATGGTGCATTATCCATTTCTAGTCTACTCCGTTCCCTATCCATAACATCCGCAATAACATTGCCTGTTCTGGGTGAAACGTCCCGTCCAATCCCGTTAACGGTAACACGGTGACGCTCAATGGTCGTACCGCCAATTGCCAGCGCTAAAAATGCTGCAAGTATCAAACCAGTGGGCCCACCGCCTATAGTATCTGCTAACATGTTGGTTGCAATCGGAAATGCGAACCCTAAAGTTAATATCCCACCTCCATAAATAAACCGTTGAAACAAATCCGTGGAACTTACATCAGGATTGGCGTCTAGATAATTACAAATGGCGTATGTTACCGCCGCTGGAATAAGTTGCCCGGTCATCTGTTGAAGTGCTACCTCACCGTTTATTTCGACACCACCGATGCGACTTCGCAATGCAAAGAACGCAATTACCATCGACCACTGTGGACTAATCGTCTGTGCTGCTCTCTGATTGGACTGTGGGGGTCCCAAACGTTGTACATCCCTACGTACACGGTCATTGTGGTGTTGTATTATCGTCAGCGCAGATAAAACACGGCCAATATCAAACATATGGTTAATTAGTGCGGTGCTGGTGTGAGGAGCACCACTTTTTTCAAAAGTATCATCTTCTTTAAAAAACTCTTTTGTTATCTTTTCAACACGTGGGGAAACAATATTTTTTTCATGGAATAATTTAATCTCTTCTTCTGTTAGATTTAGATTTTGTATCAACTCTTCAAATGGGTTCATTGTGTTGAATATAAATCTCGTATATACGGCGAATAATCTATTTAAGAAACAGGTAACCTATATATGGGTAATTGTATGCAAGTTGAACGAGCCCGCAAACGAACCAGAAGAAAAAATGACACTACCGAAATAGATTTCAGTGATTTAGTAGAATTTCCAGTTGATGACGATAAAAAGAGAGAAGATTATTGCCCATATAAATGTTCAATATGTTTAATGGGCATTTTAAAAAAAGATGCTCGTTGTGGGCCATGTGTATCGCACGTATTTCACGGTAATTGTTTAACGAGATGGGAATGTTATCAACTACAGGAGAACCATAAAATAAGATGTCCGACATGTATGACCGAAGGCGTTAGCCAGTATATAAAAGAAGATAAAGATTATAAATGAGGTGGATTATATTTTTTCTATGTATTTGGTGTGTATATTCTAAACCATCGGAGAACTGTATGAAAAATGAAACACTGTGCGCTGAGGCTGATTTTGCTATATCACTAGATGATAAACCATGTGCTTATTATGAATATGATAAAGCATGGGGATGGCATAGTTCATTGGTTGTATGCGATTTCCCAGCTATATGTGCAATTGTACCACAAGATTCTGAATTCGTAGCCATATCAAGACAATTAAATGCTGGAAATGGGCAAGACACTACAACCGAATTAGTATTTAATACAACCATATCTAATTTATTAAGAGCAGAATTAAGACCGGCCGCTTTACTTTATTATAATAGAGATATATGTCAATGTGGTGTAGGTTGTACATTTTTTTGGGTTATTATTATAGCAGTGGGCTCAATATTAGTCCTTGTTGGTGGTTATTTTTGTTTCGGTATTGTAATAGCTGGTCTTCAGAATCAGAACAAAGCAAGGGCAATAAAATATAACCAAAATCCCTTTGTTAAATCCAGAAAGAAACGCATATTCTAAGAATAAGATATAAAATAAATATTTTAGTTAATATAATAAATGTTTAATGACCATCTTAAATTATTTAAAGAGGGTAAGTTGAGCAAAGATGATTTGGAAAATGAATGGTATAAAGTAATGCATTCTAAACCGTCTAAAAAAACAGACAGACGAGTATTCCAGGCTTCATGGTCAACGCATCCAATCTCTAAAGCTATAGTACATCTACGTGATAATTCTCCAGTTCATATTAAAAAGGCAATAACTAGATGTATAAAATACTCTAAGATGTGGTGGGGTAAATCTACAGACACGTACCTTTTCCCTTCTTATGCGATTGCATTATATTTGAATTCTTTACCGGATAGAACTACTCCAGTTATTAAATCAGTTTCAGTTGAAAATGCTTTAAAAGTGTATGCTGCCATGGAGTCTAGTGATGGACCTAGTTTATTTATTAAATATATTGTTAGTTCTGACCAACATACTGCATTGGGTTCTAAAAATGGTATAGGTAAAAAATCTCCGTATTCAACGTGTACTTTTTCGCTGTATCATTCCGCTGTGAGACCTTATACAGAAGGATGTGAAGAAGTATTTAGAAAGTATATCGATGAAAGATTACCAACTATGCCAGACAAAATTAAAGAACAAGCTCATAAAAATTTATTGTCATTTGGTAGAGGTGAAACAACACACATGCAATTATGGGACCAACAATGTGTCATAATGAAAGCTGGTTTAGGTCTCATGGCGCCAAAAGATTATACTTATTGGTCTGAAAATACATACGCACGTAAGCCAAATCTCAGTCTAAAACATCCCAATCCTAATTGCATGTTTCATTTTCGGAGCTCACCATTAACAGAAAATTGGAATATTGATTCGTTGATATCTTGCCTTCAAAAAATGATTAGACGCTCGTGTTTGTGGGAAGCCACGTGGGCAACGTGTAGATTTTGTATGTTTGCATTATTTCATACAGAAATTGGTAACGACCTGTGGTCAATATGGCCGGGTGCACAAGCAAAGGTGACCAATGTCATTAACAGATTAATAGTTATTACGGCAGAAGACTTATACCCAGATGCAAAAATGTTCTATGAAATTACTGTAACTGTTGAATCGGCTAGAAAAATATTGTTAGATTTGAAGACACCTCAAACAAAAGAACTATACATGAAACGTTTTGGAATATTGACAAGTATATTGATAACAGTAGTAACCTCGTTAATTCACAGGCCGAAACAACATTATATAGGTTGGAGACTATTTAAATTTGGTAAATGGTATGAAGAGGCGCGTAGAAAATTAGATATAGAAGCTAGTAGTGAAGTTAAAAAAAGAAAAGCAAATGATATAAGAACATTATTTAATTTTTAATATATTAAAATCTTCTATTTACTCTTTTTTTATAAAGAGGATAAGTCACCGGGTCCAAGGGGTTCATAGGCTGGTAGTTCCGATGTGTAACTATTTTATGCTGTGGTCTTGTCCATACGAAAACATAAATTAACAAAAGTCCTACTAACACAACACCACTTCCTACCAATATCCATACAGTAGTTTCAGAAAGTCCCTCCTCTTCAGTTTTTGTATCATGAGCATGTGTATTATTACCTGCTTGAGTATGTGTATGTATGGTGGTATGTATTGTAGTTGGTACCGGCGCTGGTGAAGGGTGGTGATGTGTGTGGTCTGGAACGTCCATTATATCACCAGGAACTTGTGGAAGTGGCCATGATTTGATTCTGTTTGCCGTTGGCAATACGTGAAAATTATTTGACGTCCACATTGAACTAGCCGTATTCAAAATCATATCATTTAACAATTCTACAGACTGTTCAGGAGATATCTCCCCGGATGGTCCATCGTGTATTGAAAAATCAACGATTACGGAACCTCTAGTCACCCTGTCTATAGTTATTCTATCTTTATCTATACCCATAACAACAGACATTTCTCTGATTAGCATAGCTTCCCATAGCCCTCTTAGACTAGAACCTTGAGAACCAATAGTATCGTAGTCTATATCTAATATAACTCTAGAACCTACTGATTCGTCTACCTCATCTTCTCCGCTTTCACCATAACCACAACCTACAGTCATTGGATTTATGTTACAATAGTCTTGTATATTCATATTCAATTCACAAGCCAAACATGAAGCTATCAACGCTTTACAACAAGCATGTGCCTGTGGACAGTCCCGTGTATTTGGAAAATAGTGACAATATTTATCTATCGACCAATCATATTTACACGCCTGGCATACCGCCTTGTCATCCAAACAACACGCTCCAGGCTCTGGAGCTGGTGTAGGCTCTGGAGCTGGTGCTGGTTGTGGAGCTGGTGCTGGTTGTGGAGCTGGCGCAGGTTGTGGTGCTGGTGCTGGCGTTCCCGTATAATGCCCAGATAAAAGAATGTCGCCATGCATATGTAACGCACCATCTGATTTATATCTTATAACGTTTTCATGTTCATCTGTAAATAGAACGTTAAAATGTCCTAGTCCCGAACCTAGAGATTGTCCAATAATGACATCGGGATGGTCATGTTCTTGTAAAATTAACTTATAATGTGGAGCATTCATTTCAAATACATAGTTTACCCCTCTTTCTAGACTTAACAAAGGGTTAACTCCGATATTACCTGAAAATGTCCATCCTAACACACCGTCGTTATCATAGTCTGTACCGACATGTATAATTTCCTGTGACAATCCTTCATGGCTTGCTACAGATAAATGAACGAGCCATAGGAAAAATAATATCAGACACTTGTACATTTGTTATTATATCGTAACTTATATATACAATAATTATTTTACATCCTCTCATTGGTCACAACAATCACAAAGAAAGTTTTCACAGCCACAGAAAAAATAATATAGATAATTTCATGTTGATACATTTGTATGGCTTTTTTATCTCCTTTGAGTTCATCTTTAACATAACAGCAGCAAAAAGCTTGCCGTGCGCTCTTTATTTTCTCACATGTAAAACAACCATCAAACCGTCTACATTGTTGGACTATTAACAATATCCCACCGAATATATAGGATAGACTCACACCCCAATTGGCAACAAGGACAAAATTATAAGCTTCACCCCATAAATCTTTAGCACCGCCGTTGTAATATACAGATATATTATCTGTATAAAAATTTGACAACAATACAAACTGCCATAATAGTGCGATTGAGCCAATTATACAAAACCATATTATAATTGGTACTCTTTCCGTGTAATCTATAGCGATGCCGAATGATGTTATGATATTCAATATAATAGCCGAAAACGTGATTATATAAATATCATGGACACCGTTAACTAAAAATAATAGGATGAATAATAATGGCGAAGATAGTGAGAATTCCATCCACCTTAGTGGTTGTATGCCGTCATTAATCCATAATATGTATTCTGTAGAATACACCCATTTAGTAGCCTTTAGCATGGGTTGAAATTGCCGCCAGGGCTGTATTTTCTGTTCCTCGTGTAATAATATGGTTTGTCTAACATCGTCGCTAGATATGGTTTGTATGAGATGAAATATGAATGATACAAAATTTAATACTGCCGTACCCCACCAAACGTACATACCAGAACCAAAAACTTTGGTCTCTAATTTAGGTAAAACATTTTGTGGTTGACCGTTGGTATCATTAGTGATGGGCTTTAGAAAATTTTCAGGTTTATTTTTGTATAATACACAAGCATCCGTCTCGCAATTGTATTGGTCTTTTAAACAATTCATCCACGGGTTATATTCACGATATTTGTGTCCATCACATGTAGCATCATTAAGTCCGTTGGAAATTTCTATCGCATTTTTAGACGTTGATAACACTATAGGCATTATATTTTCATTACTATCTATAGCCAATGCTATGAAACAACCAAACGCGCCTAATCCACATATAGATAGTAGTATATAATACGCATTCGATACATTTTGCTCCGTTGTACAACATTTTAATATTTTATGTGTGTTTTCACGGCCACCTATGGCATCAAACAATGCTACAATTATATATACAGAAGTGCAAAAATACATTAATATGGACCAATTGGCGTCAGAAAGCTTATTGGTCGTTGAAGAAATAGTTGCCAACAGTAAGAATATTGCTGCTGCCGAAGCATTTATATAATATAAGGTTTTCACTACTTTACTTAAATATGATGGTTTAAAGTTTAATGATTCTAACATTTATAATTAATTTAAACATTTTATACTCCCCTGCTGTTAAAGAATTATTTTACACTATGTTAAGGACTTTACGAACACCCGAGCAAATCGTAAAAAGTCACCGCTTATTCGTCATCAGTAATTTGCCCAGCCTCTGCTTTTTCGTCACCGGTAGATGACGGTGTGTATTTTAATAAAGTCCCAAAATTAAGTAGTTCTGGAGGTACATATTGTTTATATGCGTCCCTTTCCCTCGTAAGACCTCTTATTTGTTTTTTCAATAGTATTATCTCTTCAATTAAATGTTGAACCTGTTCGCCATGTTTCTCTGCCTGGTTCCAAACCGTTCGTTCTACGGAAAGTTTACCATTACTTTGCACCGCTGTGTCGTTATTATGTTCTTTACCACTTAACATTTCCGTCGGTATTGCGCCGTTAGGTAATATAGTAACTTTGTATGCGTTGTTACTCATTTAACTATTCCATATTGTATATAAATAGTACAGATTATTCTTATAAAATGCCATTGAAAACTAAAACATGTGGTAGATGTGGAAGAAAATTTAATTTCCTGTATACGTTCCGCGGTGGTTATATGTGTTATTGGTGTTACCAACACCAATATAAAAATAGATAAGTATTTAAATAGCATCATGATATATAATATGGCCAAAATACCACAAGACCCTGCGAAACTAGAAAATGTCCATTATGTCACTATGGAAAATGGATACGGGCATCCACAAGAATACTATTGGTATGTGGAGTCAGGAATAGAGCAACAATTGGCTGTGGATGCATTGGAGTTACAACGAGAAGAAGAGGCAGCAATATTAGAGGAAAAACATAGGAAGTCAGATGATAAAATGGTTGGAGTGAGTTTAAAAAAATGCTGTGTTGTTCAAAATCATGATAAAAGTAAGATTGAATGGTAGAAACACAATTCACCCAACTTGACCCACGTCCACCCAAACTGAAAAAATATACCAAAAAGCGTTGAGATTAAAAAAAAGTGTGGGGTATATATATCAAATTAATACTTTTATTAGTAACCTGCAACAGACATATCCGTATATTTGTTCAGACTAGCTCAGTTGTCACACTTTGAGCGCCACCACTACACAGCATTACACTATTAATAAGAACACAACACCGCAAAAAAAAAACAGCACGCATTCGAACCACCAGAATAAGTTAAGAATATTCTACAATACTAATAACACACGTAAATATAACAGGAAACAAACATGCCTCGCTGTACATACGCCACGCTATCCGGCACCGACCGTACGGCAGCCTTCAAGAAATTTCTCAACAAAAAGGGATTCGGCGTACCACGAAAACGAGATAAAAATGGTAAACGCATAATAGGCAAGAACCATGTATCCCAAATTATGAAACGTAGGGCCGAAAAAGCACGGGCCAACAAGAGAGCATCAGAACAGGTCTGGCGAGACTACGCCGCACGTAGAGAAGCAGAAGAACGCGCGGAAAAATTTAACCGTATATTCTTCGGTACTACTCCACAAATGGAGTACGAAAAACAGCGCGCCGAAGAAGTGAGAAAATATAAAGAAGAATGCGCCAAAAGGCAGCGCGAAATGCCATACAAGGTATGGCTCACCCAATATTTCGGCGATGAATTCATAGTCCGTCATTACGACACAAAAGCCAATAAGATACGTTTAGCATGGAAGCTATACATACGAAGAAAAAATATAAGAATACGTGGATGGTAAAAAAAATATAAAATAACTTAAAATATCATTGTATTAAACATACACTACTACCCTTTAACTTAATATTTCCTGGAGAAGCCAGCTTACTACCATATATATACTGCTTCCTACACCATGGGCAACTTTTTACTATATACAACTTTCCCTTGTACTTGAAAGCCCGTTTTGCTATCGTATTATCATAGCAAGATTTGCACCACTTCTTCTGACATAAACGACATACCATGAACGAATCTCTCTCTGTAATACATATATCACATTCCATTAACTGTTACATGGTAACTAAATAGTGAACTAATACTATTAAAGGATTACGTTGACGAATAATGTCTTATTATAGCGAGCCTGAAATGTTAATTAAAAAAGCCAGTGAAGCTTTTAACGAGAATAAAATACAACAATCCCTGATTCTATATACAGAAGCTATAAGCATGTTCATAGATACATATAAACACGATAGAGATTATGCACGTAAGGCACACTACACTAATGTAATAGGTGTTCATTTAACTACAGCCGAACGTATCAAAACAATAGCAAGATTACCATCTGTCCCTAATAAAATATTATCACCTATTATAGAAAAGGAAGAAGAGATGGAGACTATAAAGATAGGCGAAGGTCCATATAATAATGGACAATAGACGAAGTGACCCACCGCCGTCACCATACACACCAGAACACCGAACTCCTCTCCAACCACGAGCTGGTCCTACACCTAGCCAGCCTGGTTTAAATTTGCATGGGAATGTTTATTCGGACCCCCGGTTACGTAGTGGAGGGGGTGCTTTCACAACGCCACATACTACCATCACCACACCAGGGGCACCTCGGCATGTGAACCCACCACGTGGGAGTGAAACCCTCATTCCCCCTATAGCTTTTCAGGGGTTTGTACCTCCGCCAGTACCACGTGGGCGAGGGCGAGGGGGTGGTAGTCCACTTCCAACTATTCGACGGATAATAAATGAGGAACAGGTGGCTCCAGTGGATAGAATCGATGAGATAGAATACTTAGAAGCTCGCCGACAGTGGCTGTTGGAAAGATTAGGGTCGGTTCAACAACAACTCAATGGCCTTACAGGTGGAGAAAGGACCTCCCCCATTTCCAATCTGGTTACTTCCCCATCAGCAGGTTATAGACGTCAAAGCAGACAGGGTGGCGGACAAGGCCTGGGGCCCAACCAGGAATTATTCAAACCAGCTATAAATTTCTGAGGAATTTTCTTCCAACCTTCCTCAAGGTTCCCTAAACACATACAGGCACACAGCACTAGAGAGTAAAATACTAAATAACATTAAATATCATTAGCGTTGACTTTATAAAAAAAGTGTGGGGTATATATATCAAATACTTACTTTCTATGTAACAAGCAACCGACCCAAGATTTGAGGACCGCCGTGGTCCAGTGGGTTGACTGTTCGGTAGTAAGATTCACTGCCGCATCTACAAGAATCGGCCCTTAATCTATAATCACTGATAAAACGAGACAATGATGTTCGCTAATTAGCTCGGGTGTGGTTAAGGATGACAGTGGGAGGGTTTTCTAGCCCTATTGCATGATTGTTTGCCCACTTAAAAAATAAAGGATAACATGTGCGGACCGACACTCTTCCTCCTTGAGTTAAGGGGGATAGCAGGGAAACTTGTGAAGAGGTGTCGTTAAAACCGAACTCGCTGAAAATAAACAAAACACAATAGAAATAGTAGTAGAGAGTTGGGAGGATTTAGTAGCATTAGACTTTAGTATACCTGATAAGGTAGTAACCACGGAGGAGGAAGATTTGTCCGACATGAGCGACTTAATAGCACTAGCACAGTACCGCAAAAATATAGCAGACCATGAAGACGCGCACTACGAGGCCCATAGAAAAGAACACAAGCCAATGAGGAAGCTCAACAAAAAGACATGGAAGAGCATCAACAAGTTCAAGGGCAACGTAACAGCATTAGACATAATAAAGATGATATACACCAGCGGTATGACAAACAGGTGGACGAAGAGATACAAAAAGAACTTCCCAACCTGGCACGCGATAGGTAAAAAATGGCAGGGTCAACTAAACACATTCGTAGACGATGTAATACGAACAATGAAGGCCCAAAAAGAATGGGCTGGTGGATATGAGTGTGATTTCTGGTACGACAGTATAATTCAAGTCGTTCAGAGAATACTGCCACGCATCTTAAAGCGTCAACATAAACATCTAACGGTAATATTAGAGAGTATGCTAGATGACAGCAGGCGTCTGGACTGGGGACATGAAGGGTTACATGAAGGGTTAACGAGATAAAAATATAATAAAATAATTAAAAAGCTTATCTTTTTATAGTATTAGATAAGAATATTCTAGTTAAATTATATTTACCATTAAAAAAGTAACACTACAGTATTACATCATGCCATTTATACACGATATCGGATTAAATGATGCGGACTGTGGGTGGGAACAAAATTGGTACCCAAAGAACAAGAACTTAATTGTCAAAGATAACCACAGCATGTGTCGCTTCTCCCTATGTTTCTCTCATAGCGACGTGCACTACTTACCACCGGCCGACCAAAACGCCTTGTATTGCCTTACTATCCCATTGGGCGTACGGTGTAAGGCTGAGCTCTTGTATTGGCTGGGCCATCCATGGAAAGTCAGGTTCACCGAGGTGGTGGAGGAGGAGGGGGCGGAGCAGGGGGAGGCCAAACCACAGGACCACCATACGGGGCGAAGCCGAATGTATTTCCAAGAACAATCGGTCCAGCAGGATAACTCCACTCATCAGGCAGGCCACCTTTAAAATCCTTTATTTGGTTACTTATTGGGAAATTAATCTGATAACCTAAACGGGCATCGTTGGGCATATCCCTAGATAAAGTCATTAAAAGTCTTCTAAACATTTGTAACCGTTTTTTAAATCTATTTATACTGTATACTCTAAGATTATTCTTTTATTTAAGTATACCATGTTAATATATTATGGATATGAAAGTGAATTTTAGTTTCGATAAACCTAAAATCAAAGTAAATAAAGAACAAATAGACGGTTGGAATTTGGGAGGCCCTTCTGGTTTAGGCTATTTGTCCCTTCGTGGGACAAGTAAAACAAAGTTTAATAAAACTTACGATGAATATTTAGCGTATACATGGCAGTCTAACCAGCCTAATTATTTCAATTATGTGTTGAATACAGTTGTTCAAGACCATAATACAACGCGTTTAAATTATGAAGATACCTATCAGCCCCGAACTAAAAAAGATGCTGCTAAAGATTTAGTGGATAAAATACCACAGTTATCCGGCCTGGGACCCCCAATTGATAAATGGACTCCCAAAACCGGAGGTGCTATCGCTGTATCTAAGGGGTTATTTGATGAAGAGAGAAAAAATTATTTATTGTTAACATCCAAAGCCGTAAAATTACCATTCGAAAAAAGGTTATGGTCAGACAAGGAAAAAGAATATGCCAGAGACCTTATTTATAATGAAATGCTTTACCGTGCAAATGCTACAAGTGGCACAGAAGGCGAAGAAGCCAATATAAAACAATATTTATACGACGAAGGTGTATGGACCGGTAAAAAACGTGACAGTGGTGAAACTGTTATAGGCGGCGGTTTAAAACCTATATACGACGCAAACAAGTATGGTGGTAGTAATCCAAAATGGAAAGATGTGGATAGGACGTTGTATTCGTCCGCAATTGTACCATCATATGGATGGTCCGGTATATTTAAAGGCAAACTGGACGGAACGCTGAGAGGACGTGTAAAAAATAAAGATGGTATATGTAAATTCTATGACGTCTTCGAAGCTAAACAACGCCAATCTAACCGTTTCGCTCCTGGATGGAAGGGTCAATCCGGTTGGGAGAGTGAACAATTACAATGCGCTTGTTATGAAATGTTATGTGAATCTGATTATAAACGCAATCAATGGGCTTATACATCAGGCCTAACCGATGCTGGTGTTAGATGTGACTGTGGGGCATGGTTATTGGAAACAAATAGCAACGGTGAACAACAAATGAATTTTGTGAAAGCTACTGACGATACAAAAAAAACTGTCAATAAATTGTGGTCATCATTCCTCGATGATTTAAATCTCACCCAAAATTGGAAACTTCAGACAGAGGAATCCAAACAACATCAACAAAGATTGATAAAATCCGTGGCAAGTTTGATTTAGAGTATATAGAGCTTTTAAAATCAAGTAACAATGATTAAACATATTTTATTAATATTTACAATTTTAAACGCCATCAACGGTGAAGTAACCGTTTTAAACAATGACAATTTCAAGAATCACCTTGAAAATAATGAATACGTATTGGTTAAGTTCTACGCACCATGGTGTGGACACTGTAAAAAACTAGCACCACACTATGAAAAACTATCTACAGAAGGCGTAGAAGGTGTATCCATTACTAAAGTAGACGCAACCGTTGAAACGGAATTGGCATCCGCACACGAAGTTAAGGGTTATCCCACGTTGAAATGGTTTGTCAATGGCACAGATACCCCGTTTAAAGGTGGCCGTGATTTCGATACAATGAATGCATTTCTTAAGAAAGCAACTGGTGAATGGGCCCAGTTCGTTAATACGCAAGAAGACTTTAACTCCCTATTGGAATTCGGTGATGAAGATGCTGTGGTTGTTTCTAATCATGATGCATCATACCTACGTCCGTTGGCGGCCCAATTGGGTGCTCTTGCATTTGGTCACGTATTGAATGAAAATTTGTTACCACCCAGTACGCTTCGCGTTTACAATAAATTCAATGGCGAGCTAGTTCATCATGATTTTACCCAGGCAGAAGACGGGCCTAGCGATATTAATTTTATTCGAAAGCATAGCATTCCGTTTGTGAATGATTTAGATTCAACTGCAATTAAACGTGCATTTGAATATTCTCGTCAACATTTTATTTTCTTCACTGATTATGAGGAAAGAGATGATTTGATAAAGATTATTGAACCGATTGCTGAAAAATATTCACCTAAATATATTTTCGTAACCGTCAAACATGATAATAAACAGGTTGTTAATATGTTTTCACCTCCTAAATTTCCCTATGGTGTCTTAGTTAATCTTTCACCTAAGATTGTTAAATTTCCAATGGATTCAGAAATTACAGAAGAAAATATTGAACAACATATTATTGCTCACGCATCTGGTGATTTAAATCCAACGATGAAATCGGCTGACGAACCAGAACCAGACGATGAAAAACCATATCAATTGGTTGGAAAAACATTTGACAAATTTATAAAAGAAAATGAAAATGTGTTTGTAAAGTTCTATGCACCGTGGTGCGGACACTGTAAAAAACTAGCCCCTATCTGGGACGAGCTACATACCAAACTTGCCGAAGAAAATGTCGTAATTGCTAAATATGATGCAACAGCCAATGAGAATGAAGAAGTGGACGTAAAGGGTTATCCCACTTTAAAGTTATACAAAAATGGCAATGCTATTGATTACAGTGGTGCACGTGACATGACTTCTCTAATGAGGTTTATAGAAGAACACACTACGTTATCAAAAGGTCATACGGAGTTGTAGGGGCATATACCGTTTTCTCAATTTGTGTAGGTTTGGCTAAAGCCCACATTAATCTAAACCTTGACTTAAGAATCTTCATAGAGTGCGCTAGTTTCTTACGTTCTGAGCGTAAATTGATGGCCCTCCATCTACTTATCCATCCTTCGTGATGTAACTTAGTTTTAACATGTATTGTTTCTAAATCAAATTTAACTCTATATAATGCTTTAATAACATAATCCCTAGCTAATTTGAAATCTTCCCCACCATGTTGATGTGTTTTAACCACTAATTGTAACGTTGATACGGTAGCATCTATGTCCATATCTGCTACTTCTTTTTTTACATGGTCCGATACGTTCAATGCTTTTACCGATTGTACCAGAGAAACTATAGAAGAAACAGCTGATATTGATACACTCGCTGCCGCGCTTGTCGCTGCTATTGCTAAATAAGATGTCATTTATTAAATAAAAAAAGTTAATATAGTTTTAAAAATTAGTTTACAGCATAAACAGTGGAGCCGTATCTGGGGAACGTATTTTTGGATTTTCCACTACCCATTCTACCCAATAGCATGAGCCATGGTCTATAACATTGCCGAATATCTTCCACCCATGTATTCTTAGCCTGTCTACAGCATCACATACGTCCATATGACGCCTGTCTTGTCGTTTGGTTATTCTATACCCGTATAAGATATTTTGTTCCCACATATTTTTATAATGTGGTTCACCGTCAGAGGTTATTATTCTAGTAGTGTAATCTAGAATGGGTATTGGTTTATCATATGAAACGATGTGTTTCATCAACTTTATACATTGTTCACTATGTCTGGCTGCCGGGACTAACTTATATCTACCTTCTATCCATTTTGAAAATGTTATTCCATATGTACATGAGTTTAAACGCATATTTCTATTGATATATATGTAATCCAATGTCCCCCTATCGGTCCATCGTGGTGTCATGCATGCAACTACATATTTATAAAAATCTTTATGATTAACACCATATTGTTGAATATTCGAAAATATAGGTTCATGTGATTCTAATTCGTCTGACTTTTTATTCATATTTTTGAGTGATTCAATAGAAACCGGTAGGGGGTGCGTTTCTGCCGTACCTTCTAATAACAACGTTGGTAGAAATCTTTCAGTGTGTGGTCCACTTCTACTATAACTTTTATCACCCAATGAATATAGAAACGTTGGTTCGGGTACTAAAGCAGCCCATATATGATTTTTAGGTTGGCCTGCAATATCGACACAACCTTGTACAACAACCGGTACATAACATTTTAATATATCTTGAACAGCTTTCACTAATTCATTGTCATGCTTCATATGTTGCCATTCATGTATTTCTACCATTATTTCTTTTGCACAATCTTCACAATCGCCTACAAAACTTTTGATACCATCAAAACCCCTGGGACATTCCCACCTGTCAGTACCAATGGTATATCCACCGTTGAATTGAACATCGCTGACATATTTCATGACTTGATTTGTATGCATTGTAAATGTTTTAGATAACACTACTAATGCATTCCTTACTATAACATCGCATTCACCTTTTAATATTTTATCTCTATAGAATAGAAATTTCTCCCTGGTCATACCATAACATTTCATAGCTGTCAATAATCTATCTATATGTGATTGTATACTTTTAAGATTGGGTTTATCAGTTCCCAAATCTAGCATGAATGCTCCAGACGGTAATACAAACCCCATGTTAGAGGTGTAATAGGGCGAATGTATTTTTTGTAATTCTGGAACAGTCGGTGGTAATCCCCTGTTTCCCCATGGGGCAATGTATGTTAGATTCTTTTCAGCGGCGGTGTGTAGTTTTTCCGATGTTGTATGTGAAGCTGGTAGTTTAGGAGGCATTAACAACGGTTTCCATGTTATTTCAAAATGTATTTTACCCAATATTGGTTTCGGTGATGATGCATCAATTAGGTCAGTTAATATGGTAGTTGTTTTATCCATTTCTATTTTAGACATATCTATAACGCATGTTCCACACGGGTGATATATTTTTTCACCTTCTACTTCTCTAACCCCATATGCGCCCAGTATTATTCCCAATGGTATATTAGGCCTTTCTGGTATTTCTATTTCAGCATGCGAATGGTCATGGTCCATTTTCCACATGCTTCTGCTTTGATTAGTCCATACTGTTAGGAACTGGTGTATAAACTTGTGTTTTAAATTTAAATCTAATATTTGTACATGTATTTTCATTTAACATAAATAATATCTTAATATACTGGTAAATAGTTACGCCTGAAGAAACGATTACTCTTACCCTTTACCATTTCCCAACAACATACTCTCCACCTTATTGAATCACCAGCGTTCCAACTTCTTCCCCGGTTAATACCTGTAACAATATCTTTAATCGGTTTGATACCGTGTCTTTGCCATAGAGAAATTAAATAAATTAATATAGTTCTACGGCTTTTTAGATACTCAACCTGTTCTTTAAATGACATCCAATATAACATTTCACGCATTTTAAACGCTTTAATTGCTCGTTTCTTATCCCCATAAAATATAACGCTAAGGTTATCTAATTGTGGTTTATTGTATTCGGTTAAACGTTTTTTATATTCATTATAAAACCATGTCCATACGGTGTCGTCATTTTTCATGTATGTACATGTTTGTTCAAGTTTGAGCATATCAGATACAGTTAACATTGACGTTACGTAAATTAAAGGTGAATTGTGTGTGGTATCTTCCATTTACTTTAATAACTAAAGTGTTAGCGATCGTGACGATCGTGAACGCCACAGTATTTAAATAGATATTGTTAAGTCAATGAGTTTAAAATCACTAGAAGAATTAAATGCTATCGATTTTAAAGAATATCTTAATCGTAATTGGAAAAATCAACCTTCTTATATATGGGTAAGACGTACTAAAGATGATGATGAAGAATGTTTACGTATTGAGTCTATAAACGATAACAACCATTTGAACCTTGAATCTGGTGTATGGATGGCACCTATACCTTTACATGATAGGAGAAATAAACGCATTAATCTCGCTCAAAAATATCCTGATTATATGAATGTATATTTACCAGACGGTCAGAAATTTTTAAACGTACTGAGAAGTAGAAAAGAAACATCAAATATAGTAGCATGGAAATCAAAAGGCCGTGTTACTAAATGGAATATATCAGATATTATCAAATTTAATAATATTTACATAGAACAGCAGCGGTGGAAATGTAGGTATTGTAACCATATTAATCAGGGTACGAATATTTGCCAGGGTACATATTTTGGCCAGCTACCACACGGTGGCCCTCCTAAAGCAAATAACAACGTTTTAGCTGAATTTGAATATTTTTTAGCCAAACCCGTTACATGTCCACCAATGCTTTTACCGTTTAAAACTGAAAGCTATTTGGGATGGCATAATTCTACAGCTAGGGCAGGTTTTCAGCAGAAAATACAGGGGGAAAAATATAAATGCAACGCAAAACGTTGTGTACATTTTTCACATATTAATCAATCTGACCAGATTTTATCTTTTCCGCGTACACAATGGACGAATTGGGGTCAAACATATGTGACGAATACCGAACAATTCTTTTTACCTGGAGCGATGTTGGGGCATCAAACCACGCAATCGGAGTCACAATGTCCAAAATGTAGGACATCTATACAACACGAATATAAACATAATTTCGATAGTGAATGGAGATTGAATGTAGAACATTCATGGTGGATTATTGAGGTATTATATTGGCTGAAAGTTGACATATACAACAAAAAAATGCAAAAACTATCAGACGTTGAAGCGGATAAACGATATACATTTCTATTGGATGCGATGAACAAACTCAATAAACTTTCTATACAAGATTTTGTATATTATGGTGAAAACGGTTCGTACCAAACGATACCATTTAACAATATATTAAAAAATATGACAGATTGGATGTGTGATAGAAACAAATACAATACAAGGTTTGAGAGAAAAAAAATACCACCAGGGTTTGTTAATAGATTAAACTTAAAATTTTAGTCATCACCAAACATTGCGCCTAATAAGCCATCTATTATATTACCCATTATGCTATCAATGTTACGTTCCGCTAAGTAATCTGTGGCGAGTTCTAATTTAGTTGGCTTCTTATTCTCTTTCTGCTTCTGCTCCGCGTTATCAGCAACCGTCTTTTCCAACATCTTGATATATGCTCGTTGTTCCTCAGATAAGCCCGCATTATCTAGAGAATCGGAAATTCTTGCTACATTAGTATTGACCGTCTCTTGGGGAATAGCAGCAACTTCAAATTGTTGTTTCTGTACGATAGGTTTTAGTTCACCCGCATAGTTAGCCTTTGCCCCGGCAGACAGACCGAAAAGAGCTGCTGCCGTAGCACCCAACCATACTTTCCAGCTTACCATATCTTCTGGTTCTCCTTCGTCATTCTTTTTAAAGTTGTTGTAGTAGGTTGGAATTTTATTCATATATTCTAATGGAATACGCTTAAATAATTTATATTAATAGATAGTAATTTAAAATCTTAATATTAATCTATCGTTAACATGGTTGTCATTGTAACCTGGGTGGTCTGGTCCCATTTGTATATCGTCGTCATCATCTATTTGCATGTTACCCAATTGGTCAGCAATGTCAGCGGAATTACCGGGGGCTGTACGCCATGGAACTACAATACCTTCTACCTCAATGAACATGTCAACCATATTATTATTTCTATTATCTATTGTTCTTACTTCCCACTGGCGGTAATTACCTATAGTAGCCTGCGTGGGTTCTATAAATGTTATCCAAGCCGAAAATTCAAGTGGCCTGTTAAAATCGACGACTTCACCATCATCATCATAGTATTCCTCATCCCAATTGCTGTACTCATAATCAGATTCCTGGGGATAGCTCCAACCATCCAGATGTCTATCAAGAACAAACCACCAATTGCGGCCCTGTACCCAGTCATTCCCGTACATTTCCTCACTACCTTCCACAAAATAAACCCTATCATTACGGAACCAATCGTTACTGTTTAATTCAATGTCTTCGTGGTCCGATGCCATATTAGTAATATTAGTGTAGTCTTAAATATTTTATAATAATAGATAGTAATTTATTTTAATTTTTTTAAAAGTTCAAGTTGTTTTTATTTCCCCATCTACTTTTTCTAGGTTTCGCATTATAGGGACCATCCAACACCGTATAGGCTGAGGATGGACCAGCTGGTGGTCCCATTGGTACTGCTTGTACGGCCCTACCCGCACGCAAATAACACAATAGAATCACATAAGCTCCCACTATGGCGGCACCCATTAAGATATCCACCGGCATAACCCAGTCAGGCAATTCGGCCTCACCAGAACCAGTGTCGCCCTTTGGTCCCTGTAGACCACGTTGTCCCTGTTGTCCAGGCACACCTTGTAGTCCCTGTATACCTTCTCTACCCTGTGGCCCTGTTTCGCCCTTATCGCCCTTTTCTCCACGGTGTCCAATAGGTCCCTGCTGTCCAATGTCACCACGGTCACCTTGTAGACCCTTTTCTCCACGGGGTCCGATATTTCCTTGTGGTCCAGCGATACCAGACGGGCCATCTCTTCCATCTTCGCCCTTTGGACCCTGTGGACCAACCATTCCGATGTCCCCGCGTTCACCCTTTCCTCCTTGTGGACCAACTGGTCCAATGACTTCATCAATATCTTGTAAATCTTGCTTAGAAGCAAAATAAGATAAATCATGCCCGGCCAATCTACCGGCATCTAGTCCAGAACTAGCACCGTCAACCAATTTCAATTGATTCAGTAGAGTTTGTGCCGAAGTCTTTTCGTCTATGTCTTCGTCTAATTTTTCAGTAACTGCTTCCAAATCATCAATCAACGTTTTCAACGTAGCTTCTTGAGTCTTAGCTCTAAGACTTTCGTCGTTAATTGCTTGACTATTTGAATTGGTCAATGAAGTTGTTGCCGATAGACCCTCTCTTGTTGCTTGCTGGAATTCACCAGATGCGTCAATAGCATCCTGTAATCGTTCCTCAGCATGTGTTGCTCTGGTTACTTCACTTGAAGTATCAAATGCTAACTGTTGTTCGGCCCGCGTTGCTCTAGCAACTTCGGATGCCAAATCGCCAGCTATAACATTTTCTCTATTAGATGCTCTATTTACTTCATCTGTGACAGCATCTGAATTTGCTTGTTCAGCTGATATAGCCCTAGATGCTTCTTGTGTAATCAATTGCGTTGCCACTGCCAAATCTTCACCCGTTTTCAATTTCAAGTTACCATGGGCGCTTTCCAAATTATCTACGTTGTTTCGTAAAGTCGCCTGAAGATGACCATGAGATGCTATTAAACCACGCAATTGTTCTTCTGCTTTTTCAACGGCTTCAATGTCGCGTGCATTGGCATTAATCTGATTAAATGCTGTAGTTACATTGGCAGCTATGTCTCTAGTTCTGGACTCTGCTGCTAATTTATTCGTCAAAACATCCACGCCAAGAGCATTACGTTTCTTATTTACTTCAGTTTCTAAAGTGTTGACTTCAGCTGTAATAGCTGTTTGTCTGTTACTTCTTTCAACAACCATGGCTGAATTAATCTTAGAATCAGTTGAAGCACTGAATGTATTCACCGTTGTTTCCAAATCTGAAATAGATTGAGTTTGCGTTGTTTTCGCACTTTCAAGTATAGTAATACGCGTGTTATGTGCGTCTATACTACCTTCATTTTCTCGTGCCTTTGCCACAACTTCTGCTACAGAACCACTACTTGAGTCTAGTACATTAAGCCTGTTTTCTAAAGATTTAAGAGTAAGACCTGGGTCTGAACCACCTTTCAAATTAACAAGGTCTTGACGAATAACGGCATCAGCCTGTTCATAACCTGCTTTAAGGCCGGAGTCTTCTCTTTTTCTATCGGCGACTTCAGTCGAATCACTTGACCTAAGGTTCACCAATTCCACATCTCTAATGTTCTTTGCAACGCTATCGGCACTATCTGCTTTACTTTTAATAGCTTCCCAGTTGCTAGTAGCAGTTGCAAGGTTAGCCTCTACTCTAGTCAAACCAGGTTTCAATACGACGTTAACCGAATTTGCTAAACCGGTGATAATACCATCCTGTAGTACGTCTTTATCTTGCATCGTTTTTACATCTTGAGCTGCTTGATTAGCAGCTGACCATGCTACATCGGCACGGTCATGAGCTGCCTGAATTAAAGCGGGATTCGTGACCCTGGAAGCTCTGTCAGCAGTTTCAGCCAATGAATTTGCCGCGGCCGCCGCTGTCTTAGCTTCAATACTATTATCTAAAGCATCTTTACCGTAACTTTTTGCATCATCAGCTACGGTTCTAATACCAGTTATATCACCATCATTCGATGTTATATCCTTTTGAATTTGAGCAATTACGGTGTTAATAACAACAATGTCACCGACCACACCCTGTGCTTTAGTGTCCGCATTTGTGGCTGCCGTTTTAGCGAAGGAGGCATCTTCCTGTGCTTTAGCAGTGGTAGTTGTCAATGTTCGTATATCACCATCAATGCGCAATACGTCATCTTCGTTTCCTTTTACACGGGTCTTCAAAGCATTTACATCCGTTTGTGCAGTATCTGCCGTAGATTTAGCTGTCTCTGCTGACAATTTAGCAGCTGATGCTGTACTACTAACGGCTGCAACTGTATTAGATGCGCCAGTGGCAGTTCCCAATGCGGTTGCGGCATCGGACAATGCCTTATTGATATTAGCAACTTGTCCTGATAGTGTTGAAGATATTGTATCAACACGACCACTGAGAGCATCTGCTTTATCAGCAGCAGCGTTAGCAATGTTTTGAGCTTGAATACCGGCATTAACCGCTTGTTGAACCGTGTTAGTTGCCGCGTTAACTTTAGTTTCTACACCGTCAAACTCGCCTTTAACTGTTTGGAATTCGCCCGATATCGTTGTCATTCTAGAATCGGTAATCGTTGCTTTCGCTTCTGCTTCAACGCCCTTATCATATGCTTCTTTTGTTTCGGCTTTAGCCGTTGATAAATCAGCTTTAATCACTTCTTCTTCACGTTTGACTGAATTCAAATCAATTTCAATTCCTGCTTGACCAGATTTCAAGACAACCACATCAGCATCTGTACCTTGTATATCTTTCTTCGCATCATCGATATCTTGAGCATTGCTATTAAGTTTGCCATCTCTAGCCAACCCTTTTGTGGCTTCTTCACTTATTTTCTGTTTCTCTGAGTCTAATTCGGAGCTAAATTTATTCTGTTCCGTAGCCTGAGCAGTTATTAAATTATCACGTGCAACGCCTCTAGATTCCTCATTATCCAATTCCTGCCTCGTTGAAGTGATATCTTGTTTATTATCATCTGCTTCATCTTTAGCATCTTTACCCGCTTGAGCCGCCGCATTTGCCGCTGCTTCATTGCGTTTACGTCCTTCTTCACCAGCAGCAATCTTAGTCTTCTCAGCATCCAATGTAGCATCAATACCAGTTATTTCAAGTGATTGTTTATTGATATCATCTTTATTGTCATCAATTTCACCATCCACACGGTTTTCCAAATTGATTCTTTGTGTATTGGCATCGTTCAATCCCTGAGCACGTTTTTGTGATTCTTCTGAAAATTTAGTATTCGAATCAGCTTCATAACGCGCCGCTGCTTTTGTGGCTTCTTCGCCCAGGCGTTGGCCTTCTTTACCTTCATCTTCAGCATCTTTAATTGCCGTATCTTTACCTGCCAAATCAACCTTGAATCCGTCTACATCATCATCTAGATTCTTAACATTGTTTTCAGCATCGGCAACTTCCCTCGCCAATCGTTTTTCTGCTTCTTCATTAGCTTTAGATAAATCATCTGCATCTTTAGCCAAATCAGCCGCATCGTCTAGACCAGATTTCAAGTTACCCTGTTCATCAAATAATGATGTGGTCTCGCCCTCTAGTCCAGCGAGTCTGACCTTTTCAGCCGCTAATTCCTGTTCAGTTAGACCTAATCGATTATCACGTCCTTGACCTGATTGTAACAATGCATCCGTAGTTGCATCGATACCAATAAATTTACCAGCGTTTGTACTAATGAGACCAGCTTGTTCAGCTATCTTTTTAGCTTCATCTGACAACTGTAGATTCATGTTTCCTAAATTAGTATCAAACACGCCCTGTTTACCTTCTAAGCCCAACATTTCATTGTTTAGTACACCAACTTTATCTTCAGCATCTTTAGATTTACCCAATGCATCATCTACATTGTTCCCTAAGGTAGCTACAATTAATTGTTCAGCGTTGAAGTTGCCCAACAAATCAGACAAACCCAATTTAACACCATCACCTTCGGCCAATGCGTTAGCAGCATCTTTCAATGCGTTAGCGGCATCCAGTCTGGACAGTACAACATCGTCTTCAACCTTTTTCATATCATCTTCAACACCATCAACTTTAGTAACAGCCCCTAAAGCTTCAGTGCCAGCAGCAGCCGCATCTGCGCCCGCTTGAGCTGCTACACTGGCAGCAGCATTTGCTGCTATGATAGCCGTATTGGCTGACGTAGTAGCATCATCCGCTGCATCCGTTGCGGATGATGCTGCCGCCGCTGCTATATTAGCAGCTCCGATAGCACTCTGTCCAGCAAGTTGAGCGTCGTTCGAAGCTGATTTGGCTTCGTTCGCTGCTTGTGTTGCGGCATTAGCAGCTGTAATAGCCAGCCCAGCTTTAGTATCAACGCCCGCAATTAACCCACCTTGCAATGCAATCTTAGCTTGTTCTTCAAGCAATTTCTTTTGTTCAGCATCAATCAATATAGCATTAGCATCTGCTTCTTCTCTAGCTCTGGCCGCCGCCAGTTGATTAGCAGATGATAATACGTCTAAACCATCGGCCCTGCCGTCTAAATTATTCAACTCATCGACATTGCCATCAATTAAACCTTGTTTCCTCAATAATTCTTCTTTATTCTTTTCAGCTTCTTCTTCAGCAAGAGTAGCTAAATCATAACCTTGATTGGCTCTGTTGAAACCTTTCTCAC
>Ga0315322_10000416_pt1 | contig 31763 bp, 28 predicted proteins | sample M110021515metaG_FD_203461 | JGI IMG/M metagenome (GOLD analysis project Ga0315322, IMG submission 203461) | Ammonia-oxidizing marine archaeal communities from Monterey Bay, California, United States - M1 100m 21515 | ecosystem: Environmental > Aquatic > Marine > Intertidal zone | place: USA...
AAGATCAATATTGGCAGAGTGAAAAGGGATTTGTGATGGTTATTATGGAATACATTAAATTAGTCCACTATCATTTTTTTAAAGCCTAAATGATGATTTTAAACGAGTTTTTTACAAACCGGGTATGTTAGCTGTCAGCTGTTTTTGATGAATTGGTCATTAAACGATTCAATAGTGTTAATTCTTTCGTTGATAAATCTCTCCACTTACCTAAAGGCAGGTCAAGTTGGATATTCATGATGCGAATTCTTTTCAGCTTAGTGACATCGTAACTCAAGTAATCACACATCCTACGTATTTGTCTGTTGAGTCCTTGTGTCAGAATTATTCGAAACTTGAATTTCCCAATTTTTTCTACAAAACAATTTTGTGTTACCGTATCTAATATGGGTATGCCTGATTTCATTTTGAATATAAAATCATCAGTGATGGGCTTGTTGACCGTCACAATATATTCTTTGTCATGCTTATTGTTGGCTCTCAATATTTTATTTACAATGTCTCCATCGTTGGTCAGTAGAATTAACCCTTCACTGGGTTTGTCCAGGCGTCCAATAGGGAAGATTCGAGATGGATGATTGATGAAATCAATGATGTTGTCTTTTTCGGATTTTGTATCTGTAGTACAAACAATTCCAATTGGCTTGTTAAAAGCAATGTAAACAGGAATTGTTTCTCTAGAAGAGATAAGCTTACCATCCACTCGCACCTCGTCAGTAGGCATTAGCTTGGTTCCCACTAGGGGTAGAACGCCGTTCACGGTCACCCTTCCTTGATTAATTAATTTGTCCGCTTCCCGGCGTGAACAATGTCCGGATTCACTTAAATATTTATTGATTCGTTTCAAAATAGAGATAATACTAACTTTTAATTTAGTCTAGCTTTTTAGTCGCTTAGAAGGGTTTTTATTTCATTTCATCGATTAAATAGCGTATTTTTACAGAATATTGTTTTGTTTAAAGCTTTATTTTTGACCTAAACCACATGTTAAAACAAGTAATTTCTAGTATTGCCGTTATTTTATTTTGCATACTTAATTGTCTTGGGCAAGTGAATAGTACGTCTATTAATTCAAGTACTTTCAACGATTGTGCAGTGTGGGATTTTTGTCCTAATCCAAATATAGTAATAACCGATACTGTTTTTATCAAACATGATATTGTTTCTTCTGCAAACATCACAGTAAATGGAGTTCTCTATATTGATGTAAGTGGTAATTATTCTGGTGGGCATAAAATTAATGTTGCTACAACAGGAAAGTTGTACAACTATGGTCGAATAGAAATTACAGAGGAACTGCACAATGATGGAGAAGTCTACAACAGTGGGTATTTGGGTATTAAAAAGTACCACGACGATGGTTACACGTGTAACTACGATACCATTGAAATTCAACAAGGTCAAAAATACGACTGTCATGGATGCACACTAGAATGTGGTGGAACACTGTTAGCGTGCGACGTTAAACTTCATAATAATGGTGGGAATCCAGCATTAATTTCTGAAGTTGATGTTTGTTGTCAAGATGGTTCTGATCCAAGCATTAATCTGCAATCAGGCTCGATTGATTCAGCCACTGTAAATTTTTGTTCTTTACCATTGCCTATCGAACTATTGTATTTTGCTGCTAAAGTTGAAGAGAAAACTGTTGTTTTGGATTGGCAGACTTTAGCAGAATTAAATAATAAGGAATTTGTTATTTGGAAAAGTATAGATGGTTTGAAATTCAATTCTATTGGAAGTGTTCCAGGATCAGGTAGTGTTTCAACGAACAGAAAATATAGATACGTAGATGCTAATCTTGCTGAAGGTTTGTCTTACTACCGTATCTCACAAGTCGATTTTAATGGTAAAGAAACGTTTTATTCAATAGCCACTGTATCAAGTGAATCGTTTCATTTAGTTAATAGCTATCCAAATCCTGTTCAAGATGATTTAATCATTCAATTGTCGTCAGTTGGATTAACACCGATACAAGTAGATATTTGCAATGTTGTAGGCCAGGTATTAGTTAAGCGGCAATTTAGGATTGTCCAGGGCGAGAATAAGCTGTCAATTCCCACCAATTCTTTTAAGAATGGTGTCTATTTTTTCCGTATTTCAATGCCTAATGGTGAATTTATCTTGAAAAAATTCTTGAAGCAATAAAGGATTGTTTGCCTAAAAATTAGTTTGCAATTTTTCATCATTGTGCTTTCAAATCGGGTCTTAAGTTAACTAACTTCTGTGTTTTCTAAATACTTTGATTATCTTATCCGTTAACATTAAGTTTATACATTTCGTTATTAACTATTTAACACCATGATTAAATTTTCATTCGCTTGTTTCACCGTGATAATTGCCCTATCTATTACTTGCCGAGTATCTGCCCAGATGCTTCAGCCGGCTAACAGTTATGAGTTGGGTAATGCCCCTTTGTGGGTAAAAAAACTTTATGGGACGAATCCAAATGTATTTGAGATTGACAAATTATACAATGATTATTACACGAGTAATAATTTTGTAAAGTCGTTTTATACCCAAGAGTTTAAAAGATGGAGAAGAGCTGTGGGAGATTTTATTGATGACAATGGTTTCGTTGATCATAATTTAATTCAAGAATACCGTGAAATTAGAGTGCGTAAAAAAAATGCTAATAAAGAGATGAAGACTGGCTCTTGGTCTGTGGTAGGCCCTCTGAAGGTATTTGATGAATCAGGTGACTTAAAAGCGAATCAAACTAATGTATATTCCATAACACAATGTGCAGGAACACCTACAACCATGTATTGTGGTACCGAGCCTGGAGAAATTTATAAATCGATAGATGGTGGAACAAACTGGAGCAATGTGTCACTTAATTTGGGCACAAATTGGGGCACGACTGCAATTGCTGCCCATCCAAGTGATCCGAACGTAGCCTACGCGGGAGGAGGAGACATCTTATATAAAACAATAGATGGCGGCGCAAGCTGGACGATAGCGTTGAATTCATCTGCTTTAGATCCGGCTGAAATATTTATTCATCCCGGTAACCCGAATATAGTAATGACCACAGGTCCTACAGGTGTTCATAGAACAGATGACGGTGGACTTTCTTGGGTGAACCTATTAAATGACCCTGCTTATGATATCAAATCGAACCCACTAAATCCTGATAAGCTTTTTTTGGCAATGGATGAATTGGATGACGATGTGGTAGATATTTTTGTTTCATTGGATGGCGGTGCAAACTGGACACGACAATCTTCTGGTTGGTATAATTCTACAGATCCCGACAGGTTGTGTCGTGGGGCAAGAATTGCTGTAACTACTGCGGATACCTCCAGAGTGTATGTATATTTAATTGGAGACTCGAAACCTGGAGATATAGGTTATATCGGGCTCTTTAGGAGTGATGATGGCGGTTATAACTGGATAAATCCTATAGGTCAAATTGGTAGTCCTTATTCTGACTCTATACCCAACTTGGCGAGAGGTTCTGACTCTTGGGCTTATCATCAAGGGTTTTATAATTGCGCGATTATGGCGAGTAAGGATGATCCGGACCAGATTGTAATTGGAGGTCTCAATATGTGGCGTTCTAATGATGCTGGCGTAACATTTGAGTGTGTCAATGGTTATCAATGTTGGAATTATAACATGCACGTAGACATGCAAGATTTTAGACAGTTTGGAAACGAATATTGGGCGACTACTGATGGTGGTATTTACAAATCTTCTGATTTCTTTTTTACGCAACCAACGGTATCCATGAGTGGAGTTCACGGTTCTGATTTTTGGGGATTAGGTTCGGGCTGGAATGTGGATGTATTGGTTGGTGGCTTATATCACAATGGTAATGCCGCTTATTACCAAGATTATGCAGCTGGAGAATTTCTAAATTTAGGCGGAGGTGAGGCGCCAACGGGATATGTTAATCCTGGACAAGATAGACGGGTATATTTATCAGATGTAGGAGGTAGAATAGTGCCTGAAAATATTGGTGATCCAATTATTGGTGCATCTATGGGAATGGCGCCCAATGAAAGTTACTGGGCGGCTGAATCGTCGGAAATGGAATTTCATCCGAATTGTCACAACATCATTTATTTGGGAAAGGATAACCAACTTTTTAAGAGCTCGGATGGCGGGACATTATTTACGGCGATTCATACTTTTTCAGTTGGCGCTACTGTAACCTACATCGAAGTTTCTAGAGATGCTCCAGAAGTGCAATACGCAGTAGTTAGAGGTTCAGGGTCTTGTACATTACATAAAACAATAAATGAGTGGAATACGGCAGTTAATCTGGCTCTTCCAATTTCAACATCCAAAGGGTTGATAGCCATAGATCCATCTAATCACAATCATATTTGGATAGCCTTTCCTTATGGTCCGAACGGGAGCAAAGTGTACAAGTCAATTGACGGCGGCTTGAACTGGACGAATATAACAAGTACTGAATTGAATGGGCATTCCATTCATTCAATGACTCATATTGGAGGAACAGATGGCGGTATTTACTTGGGGACGAATAGTACGGTTTTTTATAAAAATAATTCTATGACTGGCTGGCAAATTGATGATGTTGGTTTACCAGTGAAAATCTCAACGGATATACTAAAACCTTTTTATAGAGACGGGAAAATTAGAATGGCGAGTTATGGAAAAGGTATATGGGAAAGTCCTCTGTATGAGTCGCCCAGTAAACCTGAAGCAAAAATCATGGCTAATATGCTTACCGCATTGTGTGAAGCAGATACTTTTTATTTCGATGATCATTCAATGTTAAACCATTCAGGGGCAACTTGGAGCTGGACTTTTGAAAATGCCCATATCACATCTTCAACCATTAGAAATCCAGCTGTTAAATTTAATTCAACAGGTACATTTTTGGTTACGCTCACGGTAACCAATAGCGGTGGACAGTCGGATATAGATTCTTTATATATTAATATTGAAACACCGATTGCTGCTCAGTTACAAGAAGATTTTGAATTATCATTTCCTCCAAATGAATGGTATGGAAGCTCTACCGGGAATATTAACTGGGAACAAACATCTCTAGCAGGTGGTTTTGGCTCTAGTGCCAATGCCATGATGGTGGATAACTATAATGTCTATGCTTGGGGCAATTATTGCGATGTAACAGCTCCTTTAGACTTTAGCGCTGCTACTAGCGGTTGGTTAAGTTTCGATGTCGCTTACGCAAGATATAGCTCTGTAAATAAAGATTCTTTAGAAGTCTTGGTTTCTTCTGATTGCGGACAATCATGGACCTCGGTTTATTTTAAAGCTGATTCGGACTTGCCTACAGCACCTGATTATTCGGGAGGTCAGTTTGTACCTACTGCAGCGCAATGGAGAAAGGACTCTGTTGATTTATCAGCTTATATCGGAAATAACAACATGCGTGTTACTTTTAGAAACTATGGTGGATATGGTCAGGCATTATTCGTAGACAATATTAATTTGGGAGGTGTTTCTGTTACTATTCCTAAATACGATGAAAAATTTATTACCGTTTACCCTAATCCAGTATCTCGAACAGGCGAAATTAATATTGTAACATCAGATAAAGGTCAGATGACCTTCAGTTTGTTCAATACCGAAGGGAAGTTAAAGGCTCACTTAATTCAATCACTTGAAAATCCGGTATCGATTAAGGAGCTTAATTTGGCAACCGGTACTTACTTGTATTCGGTTCAAACAAGGAATTTCTTTTATAAAGGAAAAGTTCTTGTAACAAATTAATCAGGATTAGGGGAGCCATTTTATTTTAGAGAAATCAGGTTTTCGTTTTTCAAGGAACGCATCTCTTCCTTCTTTGGCTTCTTCGGTCATATATGCTAATCTAGTGGCTTCACCTGCAAAAACTTGCTGCCCAACCATACCATCATCAGTTAAATTCATTGAAAATTTCAACATTTTTATTGACGTAGGTGATTTAGCCAACACTTCCTGCGCCCATTCGAAAGCGGTTGTTTCTAATTTGTCGTGCGTAATTACGGCATTTACCATTCCCATTTCAAAAGCTTCTTGAGCGGAATAATTTCTACCCAAAAAGAAAATTTCTCTCGCCTTTTTTTGGCCAACCATTTTGGCCAGGTAAGCCGATCCATAACCGCCATCAAAACTCGTTACATCGGCATCTGTTTGTTTGAAAATAGCGTGTTCTTTACTTGCTAGTGTCATGTCACAAACTACATGTAAGCTATGACCGCCCCCAACTGCCCATCCTGGAACTACAGCAATAACTACTTTCGGCATGAATCGGATGAGTCTTTGAACTTCTAGAATATTCAATCGATGCATACCATCTGTTCCAACGTATCCTTGGTGCCCTCGCGCGCTTTGATCCCCGCCGCTGCAGAAGGCATAAACACCATCTTTCGTTGACGGTCCCTCTCCTGAAAGAAGCACAACTCCAATACTTGTATCTTCCTGGGCGTCATAAAATGCTTGATAAAGCTCACTTGTTGTGTTGGGCCTAAACGCATTTCGAACATTTGGGCGATTGAATGCGATTCTAGCAACCCCATTACATTTTTTGTAGGTAATGTCTTCAAAACCTTTCCCGTTTCTTAATTTAGGCAGGGCATTTTCCCAAGCAATATCAGTCATAATCTTTGATTTGGTCTATAAAGTTAAGAAGGTCTATTGATTATAAAACATTTCTTTCAATCGCTTCATCCTTTTTCTATTCACTTGATGGTCGCTATATCCAATTCTGGAGGCGGATCTGAAGTGGATTTGTTTCGAATTTTTATTAAAGTAGAATTCAACATCGTCATTCCATTTCATCCAACCCGTTACAAAAACAACGTGCATATAGGTGCTGTCTGATTTGATTACAGTGGTATTTCCAAATTCACTAATGCACTGTTCAATTTTCTTATAGGCTTCATTGTAATCCACATAATCCCATGCAGGCATAAAGTGAGTCCGGTCATCTGATTCTGCTTGGCTGGAAACGCAATTGGGACTTTTGGGCACAGACTTTAGTTTTCCATCTGGAGAAACGCCAAGACCACTTGGGGTACCGCAACTGAAGAGTAATCCTATCATACTGAATAATGTTATTTTTGTTATTAAATTCAATTGTACCTTTTATTAAAAATTGCATTTAAAGAATATGAACAATAATACAATATCTATACTTCTGATAACAATTGTTATTAATGCTTGTTCGCAAGACAACAAGCAACAGGATAACGACAATATTAATGTACAATCAGTTCCATCTTCAATACTCAATTCGAACCAAATCGATACTACCACTACTTTAGTCTCTGGGATAGACAGTGTTAGGCTGAATTACTCTTGGATATCCGATTTTGATATTACAAATACGCTTGTAAATCGGATTCCAACTCCTGACGGGTTTGAAAGAGTTTCTTCTCATCCCCAATCATATGGATATTGGTTGAGACACATTCCGTTAAAGGAGGGGAGGCCAAATGTTTTGTTGTACAATAAAGAAGAAAAATGGAATCAGTCAGCACATGTTGCTGTATTAGACTTGGATGTAGACGAACGGAACCTTCAACAATGTGCAGATGCCGTAATGCGATTGAAAGCAGAATTTCATTATCAAAAAGAGGATTTTAGCAACATTCATTTTAAGTACACTAGCGGCGATAATATTCCTTTTAGTAAATGGATTACTGGAAAAAGACCATCTGTTTCTGGACGTGAAGTAATCTGGAAAAATTGTACTAGTTGTGATGAAACTTATCCTAGTTTTAGAAAATACATGCTTAGTATATTTAATTATGCCGGCACAGCTTCTTTAGAGAAAGAGCTATCGCCAAAAGCTTGGACGGATATACAAATTGGCGATGTTGTCATTAATGGAGGGTCTCCTGGTCATGCAGTAATTGTGCTTGATGTTGCAATTGATGCTGAAACGGATGAAAAATTATTTTTATTAGCTCAAAGCTATATGCCTGCGCAAGAATCACATATTTTAAGGAATCCTGTTAATTCAGAACTGAGTCCGTGGTATAGTGTTTCAGAGATAGCTTCCGGGCCACTAGATACCCCTGAATGGAGTTTCACGAACACGAGTTTGCGCCGTTTTAACTTCTAACATTATTAATGATCTTTGTGATCATCAGTCTCTTTTTCAGCCTTTGGCGGCTCATAGTTAAAATCAATAGAGAGTTTTCTTTCCAAAATTTCAACCAAATTGACTACCCCGATTTTTTTAGCAACAATGTTGTTTTCTTTGTCTAATAAAAATATTTGAGGTGTAGAGAAAATGTCGTATATGTCTCTGAAATTCAAACTATTAAGTGTTGTTTTTCGTTCATTCACAATGTACTTTGCCGCATTGCTATTAACCTCGGGATTGTCAGAGATATTAATCCAGTTCAAGTTGTTCTCCCGAATGTATTTTTTCCAGGGTGTATTCTCTAGTTCGGTATTTACGCCAATGATTTCAATATCTAGCTTTTTCACATTAATTTCATCATATAGCTTTTTCAGCTTTGGAATTTCTTTTTTGCAATGGCCACAACCAGGGTCCCAAAACACGAGTATTTTATACTCATTGGGTAGTTTTCTAATGTCTACCCAATTTTTTTCGCTTGTATCTTGGAGAATCAAGTCAGGAGCAGGCCCGTAAAGTTTTAGTCGGTTGAGTGTTGTTGCCCTTTCACATATTTCTTTGATTTTATTGTTTTTCTCGACTTCGCTGAGCTTTTTTTGTTTTTCTTCAACTTCTTTTTCTAAGGGCTCAAGTTCTTCTGAATTTTTACTTTCCTTGATTTTGTTGAGCTCTTTTTGTGCTGCTGAAAGTGCAAGTTGTGCCTTTTTAATATTTTCCAAGTATTGATCTTCAAGCCAGAATGCTTGTGTTTGTCCATTGCTTCCTCTGCAGTAGTACTTCAATGCAATCCCCACAAATACAGCGTCCATCCCCATAATTTTACTTGTCTCGTATTTGTATGTAAGGGTATGCACCACATATTTAAAAAGGTCTGTTTTTTTGGGTAATTGATCAATTAGTTTGTAGGCTTGATCTAAAATTGAGTCGGGATGCTGAATACACACTTTTTCAAAAAAGTATTTCAGTTTTTTAGCAAATATGGGTGTTTTTACAATTCGTGGATCGTCGAGATGATATTCGTCAAAGTAATGGTTTTTATAGTAGTGATAGCGTTCCATTTGCTTCGAGGTATCTCCTTTTAATAATTCTGGAATTTCTGGTTCCAAGCTCATGGCAATGATTGCACCGAAAAGATTGTTTCCATTTTCTTGAGCTAATTGTTTTTGATGTGCCTTCACTTCTTTGTCAATAGCAAATAGCTGATCTTTAGAAGCTTGGTCTTTCTTATTTCTTAATGGACCAGCAAGAGCTTGTTTTTCACTTAGGTAACTGAAATAAGAGTAAAATAATTTATTTTCATCAGACTTCAGCACTTTCATTGATTTTACAAAATTAATGGTGTCTGTTTGCAACACTACTTTGGGCTCATTCTCGCTGAGAATTACTTCAAAAGTTTTTGGACCAGGCAGAACAACGGCGTAAACGCCACCTTTTATAGAGGATCTCTCAAATTTAGCAACACCCAATTCAGACTTCGTTGTATCGTAATAGTATAGTTTGTCTCCAAAATAGTTTGCTAAATACACATCTTGACCAGCAGCCAAACCATTAACTTTAAACGTATAGCTATAGTTTTGAGCTGACAAACTCGTAACACCCAAGAACGTAATAAGTGTTAATATCCATTCTTTCATATTCATGTTGTTTTCGATTGTTAATTAAAGGTACCATTTCAAATAACGAACCAAATTTAAGAAAGCAGCCCAAATTGAACGCATATGGTCAAGATTTAACAAAAATTTAAGTATTTAATCTTGATATTTTTAGGATGATCGGACCAGGTTTTTCACTGTTGATCTTATAATTATAAATTGAACCAGGTAGAAACAGGTGTAAACACAAAGACCAATTACTAACGTAGTCCAGCTTAGTCCAATTCCAATGTCGATTCCTAGTTCATGGTTAAAGATGGATGATATGTAGTATTTAACTGCAATTACTATAGGAATGGTACTCAATGTTATTAGCCCGAATAGTTTGTTGAAATTCTGCATTACTGCAGCACTAACGAAGCTAAAAGAGTATCCGATTAAGCCCAACAACTTAATTTCATAATCGGAATTTGATAATAGTAATTGGGCATTTTGGATGAAAGTCAATAAAGAAAGAAGGATAATTACTAATGAAATGATTACAATGATTGGAAGTAAAACATTCATGATCTCGGTTACTTTGCCTCCGTTAATCTTATCAGAATTTGTTTCGTATAAATGATCTGACAAGTAATTGGCTAACGACGGGTTTTTTGAATTAGATGTACTAATAACAATGCGATTTATTTTGTTTTTTTCGCCTATTCCGAACTTATTATTATTGTAATTCATGAAGCTTTCTGGAACAATTACACCATCAGAAAAACGATCGGAGAAAGCTGCTATTCGGACATTATACCAGGTTGCATTTCCAATTTTCAATTTTGGCTTGATGTGAGAAATAAGTTCTTTTGTCACTTTAGGGGATCTGGCTGCTTCGGCTATGCCAAAATTATAGGAGTTAAAAAAGGAGGTAGGTACAATAACAGGAACTTCATTGTCACCAATCTTCCATTTGAATTTTGGAGGTAAATTGTCTATGAACTCGTTGGGAACTGTAATCAATGGCATTAGTGTATTAAAGGAAGATTGTGGTCCTACTTCAGCTACAACAAGTGACTGAAAATTATTTCCAAAAACAGGAGCAGCATCAATTACAAATTCTTGTTGCTTCAGATTCTCAAGCTCTGATTGATTAAAATTACCATCAGCAAGCATGTTTACTTCTTTGTTGATTACCAGAAAGTCTGTTCCTGAGATGGCGGGTGTGCGAAGAATTGTGGTGATGTCCAAATAAAGCTGGATGGACAACAACATGATTGCCAGACCAATAATGGAGCCTGCGACAGAGAATGTAAGCTGCCCGCTTTTACCATTACTAAATATCAATTTACCAATCATAAATAAATTGTGTCGCTAACAGTTAGCCCGTGCTTTGGGCCCAGAGTGGAAATTAAATAGCCTGCCTTATTTTGGCTACATACATCCTCAATTAGCTCTATTGCAATTTCAATATTGGTTAGGTCAAGGTGGCTAAAAGGCTCATCAAGTAGAACAAATTCAAATGGTTGTAAAAGTGCTCTTAATATTCCGACGCGTTGCTGTTGACCTTTAGATAATGTTGCTGCTTTTTGATTAATTTGGGATGAAAGCCCTAGTGTATCAATGTGTTGTTTTAATTCTTGTTCACTTTTTGAATGGGTTAGATTATTTTTAATTATTAAGTTCTCAAGGAGTGTTAGCTGAGGAAATAATAAAATATCTTGAGGTAAATAGCTTAAGGTTTTACTTCTTAATTCAGAGCGTTCATTCAGGCTATACTCTTCCCAGCGTTTACCATTCAATTTTATTTCCCCAGTATAATCTGTTCGCGATCCATATAAAAACGAAATAAATGAAGATTTTCCTTTTCCACTTTCTGAGGTTAAAAGGTAGGTTTTGTCTGTGTTTAATTCAATTTTCTTGCCCCACGCACTTTCAGTAAAGTAAGTTTGGTCATTTAATGGTGTGGGAATTACGTTATTAAATTCTATTCTCAACCAATTTATTTTTCGTTTAGGAAGTCAACTTTTCCTGAAGTAAAGCCGTAGTAGGCAGGTACCACTTTTAAATCCCCAGAATCTACGTATTTGCGAATGATATCAGAGTTAGAAATAAGAGCCGTTGCATTAATTGCTGCATTGCATTCTACCACCTCCTTAATAGGAGCGCCTGGTTTTGCTTTTACTGCAGGGTTAATGAAGCTAATCAAATGGTTTAAATTAGGGCCATTGTCACCGTCCGGATAGCTCGCAATTGCTGCGCCAACCGCACCACATGATTCGTGTCCGAGTACAACGATTAAATTAGTGCCAATGTGTTCAACAGCGTACTCAATACTGGCAATTGAAGAGGGATTAGCAATGTTGCCTGCGACTCTGATAACAAATAGATCTCCAATTCCTCTGTCAAAAATAAGCTCAGGTACTACCCTTGAGTCGGCACAATTTAAAATGATAGCGAATGGATTCTGTCCGGTTGTTAATTCATAACGTTGAAGAGAATTAATACTGGGTTTAAGAATCTTGTCTTCCACGTATCGACCGTTACCTTCTTTTAATTTTTGCATTCCTTCGTCTGAGGAAATTGAGTGTCTTGCTGCCATAGCTAATATATTATGAGTTTAGTACAATAATTTCTTGAAATTAAGAATTTAGGTTAGATAGTGATTGCAATATTAGTTAAGAAATCTTAATTTAGTAAAAGGAATCGAATAACTTTTGTTATATCTGAGTCCAGGTGCAAGCCGACCCACATGGCCAGTATTTAAACCTAACGTTTTTTATATTGGGAATTAATTGTTTGAATTATGGCGTGCCGCTGTTTCTTTTTGATTCCAGGCGGATTACAGAACTCAATCTGCGTTCTCATAAGTGTCTTTAGAGGTTTAATAAACTTCTACGCCGTGTGGGTTTTTTATTTAATAAAAGTTATTGAGTCTCTTTGTTACCGGCTAACTTTTTTCCAATGATGGTACCGTCAATTATTTGCTGCTGAAAGTCTTTCATGCCTCCTGGAGTATGAGGAACCATGATGGTGTTATTGGTGCTATTCGACCCTATTGAAGTTAATGTGTCAAAGTACTGTGTCATTAATACAAACTGCATAATTTCTTGAGGATCAACTTCTTGGAGGGCTTGTTGAAAATCTTCTACTGATTCTTTAAATCCACGGACAATCGCCAATCTTTGCTGCGCAATTCCTTCTCCGGACAATCTTTTGCTATCTGCTTCCGCTTCCGCGCGTTTAACAATGGTAATTTTTTCTGCTTCTGCTTCTTGAACAGCCGCTTCCTTGTCACGCATCGCGGCATTTATTCTGTTCATAGAAATTTTGACTAATTCGTCGGGAGCAATATCTGTAATTAATGTCTTTACTATTTTATACCCATATTTTTGCATTTGTTCCGATATGTTGTCCCGCACAGCAATGGCTATGTCTTCTTTTTTAGAAAAAACATCATCCAGTTTCAGTTTTGGTACTTCAGCTCGTACTTCGTCAAAAATATATGCTGCTACTTGACCGTGTGGATCTTCTAACTCGTAAAATGCTTCGTAAACTTTAGATTTAATAATTCTGTACTGTACGGAAATCTTTAATTCAACAAATACATTATCTAATGTTTTAGTTTCAACGTTAACGTCTAATTGTTGAATCTTTAAGTTCTCCTTCGATACGATCGACTCAATAAATGGAATTTTCAATTTTAGCCCAGCATCAGAGATTCGGTTGTACTTTCCCAGCCTTTGGATAACCCATGACTGCCTTTCTGGAATTATCATAAAGGTTTTAATTATTAAAATGATTCCAAAAAGCGCTTCTATTCCGTATATGATTATTTCATTTTGCATGTCACTGAGTAATTTTAAACTAAAATACTAAAGTATTTGAGAGATAATATTGTAACTAGCTACAATTATTTATCCAATAAGTAGAATTATAATAGGTCTTTTATAGCATGTACTTTTCAGGAGAGAGGCTTCAATAATCTAGTATTTAATAAATTTTTTAATTACCTGTCCTTCGTTTGTTGTTATTGACATAAAGTACTGACCTTCATTGATTTCTGAAACATTAATTACATTGCTAGTGTAGGTTCTTAGATGTCTGCCTTCTGTGGTAAATATTTTTACACTAACTATTTTTGCAATTGTCTCAATTCGGATAGTGCTTGTAGCGGGATTGGGAAAAATATGGGTGATAACCTGTGCATCATTTATTGGAATACTTACGGGGTGTTCAATACCAACATAAATACTGTCTAGACTTAACAAGTATTGGTCAGAAGAGTTGTTTCTGAAAGCGAGGTATATAGTTTGGTCAGCCAAATCAAATGAATCAAGTGAAATGAAATAGTTCGTCCATTCAGGTGATTGTGCAGGAATATTCAGTAAAGTATCTTGTTGAAAAAAACTATCGATTAAATTATGGGTAGAAGCAAAAACTTGAAACCCATCAGGATAACTGCCATCATAGGATTTTGCCTTAAAGGAGAGTTTGTTTCCGAATGATCCCAGGGTAATCGGTGGAGAAATTAACCAGTCGTCAGATGTTCCTGCCGGGTCGTACCATGAGGTACTGGTAAGTACAGAATCTCCTGAACCAATGTTATCCAAATCTTCTGTTACTACCCAGGCATCATTGATGAAGTCAACACTGGCTTCTGGCGAAAGCCCATCATTATTGATTAGCGACCAATCAGAAGGGAATGCTCCTTGAAAATCTTCAAAAATAACCGTGGTTGCCTGACCAAAAGCATTTCCGAAGCACGGCAGCGTCAATAGAAATAAATACAGCTTATTCATAATTTATATTTAATGCTTCAAAAATAATATAACCATTGGTTCTAATGACGCTAAACGCTTTTCTTTCTGAAATATTTTCTAAGTTAATTTACTGTGTGCTCTATTTCCACAATTCAGATTGAATTTCTAAAGAAACTTTTCGTTTTTTATGGCGTAAACATTTGCGGTTGTGCAGTGAGTAGCAGGAATTTGCACTTAGATTAAAACAACTAACTAATGAAATGATAATTTCTAACCATCCATTCCATAGTAAATCAGCCTTAGTCATTGTATTAATGCTAACAGCATGGTCTGTGTCTGGGCAAGATTCTATTCGCACGGTATTGGAGTTGGATTTCCTTTTCCAGTATGACTTAGAAGAATTGGAAGATGCTACTGATGGCATAGTTATTTACGATCAATATTGTCCTGGTATAACGGGGCAGGTTAACTTAAGGAAGGATGTTTTCAATCATTTGGCTAATAAGGAACAAGTGGATTACTATTCTAATGGAAAAGTTTTACATCGAGGAGTGTACGAAGATGGTTCCTTAATTAAATACAGAAATTATTATCCTAATGACCAAGTTGAGCGAGAACTGAAGGTGAAGAAAGGGAAGCCAAAACTCTTTACTAGCTATTACATTTTTGGAGAAATAAGGGAACGCAGGGTATTTGATGATGGGTTCATAATGTTACATGAAAAGTACCATTACAGCGGTAGACTAAAATATTTGCTGGAAATTTCGGATGTGGGGTATTTAAAAATGGAACAATGGAATGATGAGGAAGGATTTCCCTTGAAATATACAGAATTGATTGATGAAGATTCTTTAATTTATGAAATAGCTGAAAATTATACTAGTGGAACAATTAAAAATAAAAGACATTATATTTTTGATCCGAAAACAGAAACGTATTGCAAGCACGGCCACTTTGAGTCCTATACGGAAACGGGTGTAAAAGTGGCTGACATGAATTATGAATATGATCAATTGGTTCAAGTAGTGATTGCTGAGAAGTCGAAAACAGAGACAGAGGTTGCAGCGAATATGTCTTCAATTCCCGCAGAATATTTAGCTTTTGACATAGATAATAATGGAGAAATCACAAAAGGAGAAATTGATGAGGCTGTCAATTCATTCTTTGATGAGGACAGTACCTTAAAAGTGAGTCAAATAAATGGGCTTGTAAATTATTTTTTTGAGCAAGATTGGTAATGATGGCATTAGCGTGATCCAAAAGCCATAACAGCATTGACTTGATATGATTTGTGTGGAGCAATTGATACGGCGGCATGACTAAATTCTTTGTCAAAAACGTTTTTTCTGTGACCTAGATTAGCAATTCCTTCGTCGATTAGCCAGCTAAATACAATATCAATTGCTTTCTGGTTACCATAGTCACAATTTTCTCCGTTTGTCGGAAAAACGTCTTCTACGTATTTAAATCTTTTGCTGTAATTCTGATGTCCGATCGTACCTTTTTTACCACTGTGCACAGCATGGATTTCAGCAACTTTATGTAAAGAATCATTTGCGATAAAAGGAGGTAGCTTCTTAGATTTTTTCAAAAAACGTTTTAAGGAAGATAAATAGGAGGAATTTTTGACCGCTCTTACTTCGATATACAGTGAGAGTGTAGTTGTTAGGAATAGCTTAGGATTCATTCGAGCAAGATTGCAATAAAAGAGTACATTTTCTTCAACCTCATTCATTTTAGAAGAGGGTAGATTCCTTGCTTGATTCAGTGTTTTATGATCCCATCCTGCTGTCCAATCAATATGGTCTTGACTCATTCCATTAATGGCGAGTGTACTAAAAAGAAAGAAGAAAAAGGTTTTGAGCATTATAAAATCTCTTTTTTCTTAATCTACAATAATTCAGCCAAAAATCAGCTTTTCTCTAATTTGAATTCTGAAGTTTTATGAAATGTGATTTCAGGAAAATCTTCCTCCGCGGAGCTGAGTAGCCAAGGTGATTCTGCCAGAAAAACAGGGTTTGAATCCTTGTCACTAACAATGTAGCTTGCTTTTCTTTTCAAGAATTCAGCTAATTGTTCCTCGGAAGTTGTTGTCATCCAGCAGGCCTTAAAATAATTTTTTGGCACAAAAGTACATTCAGCGTTGTATTCGTGCTTCAAACGGTATTGAATTACTTCAAATTGAAGTTCTCCAACGGTTCCAACAATTTTTCTGTTTCCGGGTTGTTTTATGAAAAGTTGAGCAACGCCCTCATCCGTAAGCTGCTGGATTCCTTTTTCTAACTGTTTAGATTTCATCGGATCGTTGTTCTGTAGTTCTTTAAAAATCTCTGGAGAAAAACTTGGTATTCCTTTAAAAAGAAAAGACGGTCCTTCTGTGAGGGTATCACCGATCTTAAAATTTCCGGTGTCATATAATCCAATAACATCTCCGGGATAAGCTTCATCAATAACACTTTTATCTTGAGCCATAAAACTCGTAGGATTAGCGAATTTTAATTTTTTTTCAACTCGGGAATGCTGGTAGAATTTGTTTCGTTCGAACTTGCCGCTTACTATTCTAAGAAAAGCAATTCTATCGCGGTGTTTTGGGTCTAGATTAGCATGGATTTTGAAAACAAACCCCGAAAATTTATTGTCAGTTGGAGATATTAATCCAACATCCGATTCTCTACCTCTGGGTTCTGGTGCTATTTCAATAAAAGTGTTGAGTAATTCTTGTACACCAAAGTTGTTTAATGCGGATCCGAAAAACACGGGTGCTACCTCGCCACTTAGGTATTGACTGACATCAAGCTCGTTATAAACACCATTAACCAGTTCTACTTCTTCTCGTAATTCGTTCGCAAAATCTTCTCCCACATATTCGTCTAGAACAGTAGATTGTAAGTTGTCAATTTCAATATTTTCCTTAGCAATATTAGTTTTGCTCCCTTCAAATAGATTTAAATTTCCACGATGCATATTATAGACCCCTTTAAAAGTTTCTCCTATACCAATAGGCCAGGAAAGGGGTCTTACTTTTATACTTAACTTGTCTTCTAATTCATCCAATAGATCAAATGCGTCCCGTCCTTCGCGATCCATTTTATTGATGAAAACGATCACAGGTGTTTTTCTCATCCTGCATACCTCCATGAGCTTTTCGGTTTGTGACTCAACGCCACTGGCACAATCTATCACCAAAATAACACTGTCTACTGCTGTTAATGTCCTGAAAGTATCTTCTGCAAAATCTTTATGTCCGGGTGTATCTAATATATTAATTTGCGTATTTCTGTAGTTAAAAGCCATAACAGATGTTGCGACAGATATACCTCTTTGCTTTTCGATTTCCATGAAATCCGAGGTGGCAGTTTTTTTAATTTTATTTGATTTTACAGCTCCTGCAGTCTGTATGGCACCGCCAAACAGGAGTAGCTTTTCAGTTAAAGTTGTTTTTCCTGCATCAGGATGTGAAATTATTCCAAACGTTCTTCTCTTTTCGATTTCTTTCTGAAAGCTCATATTATCCGCGAAATTAGGAATTCTAACGAAATATCCTGAGTAATTGTAATTACCTTAAAAAAGGGATTGTCCTACTTTGTCAATAGAAATGAAATTTTCTAAAGCTTGTTAGCCTGATTTTTTAACATTGTAATCAAGGCTTTTTAGCATGCTAACTACTTTATCTCTTACGTCACCCTGAAGAATTACCTCTCCATTTTTAACAGAACCTCCGACACCACATTTTATTTTCAACAATTTCCCTAGTTCTTTTAAGTCGCTTTCTGAACCTATAAAACCTGTTATCAGGGTAACTGGTTTTCCTTTTCTCAGTTTTCGATCTATTAGAGAAGTTAAATGTTGTTCACTCGGCGTTAATGTGTTTAATTCACTGTCTTCATCATACTCGTAATCGAAATTAGGATTCGTTGAATAAACAACATCTTTTCTGTTTTTTTTATTTTTCCCCATAATTGTTGATGTGCAGAAATTTAGAATTTTTTGATTCCATGTTTAAAATGATATGTTGCTCTAGATTTTCCTTGTTATTTTTAAGAATACTATCATCCAATGAAGGATTCCAATAAATAATATAACGAGATGCTGTGTCTATGCTATCGTGCAGGTTATTTAAATACATGGGTCCACATTCAATACTGTCAATTAAAGGCTCGTAATTGACTTTTAAGAGCCGGGCAAGTTTTTCGCTATTAATTTCAGAAGATTCGTACTTAAATAGGGTAGACCGTAAAATTTTCGAACTCGCTTCTAGTTGTTGTCTTGTTTTCTTTTGGTCATTATACATTTCTGTACTGATAAATCCGTTCAACTCGATTTTCTCTGGTTTTTTATTGTTTCGCAGAACAATTCCTGTGTTTTTTAATTTGTCGTATTGCTGTGCTTTTGATTGCCATAAATCTATTTGTAAGTCTTCTATATAGCCACTAATTACCTTTAGGTAGATAATTCCGGTATCTGTTTCATATTCAAATTCATCTAATTCAATATTCGAAAAGAAATCGTCGTAATTAATTTCTTGCTTCACAAAGTTTTTAACGGATTCTTCGAATTGATTCTCACGTACTAATTTCATAAAAAACCAAATGCTGGGCACCACTATACCAAGAAGTACAATGAAGGAGTACAATTTAACTTTTCGCTCTGTCCTCGGATTAACAAATTTCATTAATGGAAAACTCAGATATCTAACCGTAAGAACTGTGCTAAGACAAATAAATACAGTGTTTAATAGAAAGAGGTACAGTGCACCAAAAAAGAATGCAGGTTCGCCAACTGCGAGGCCATAAGCAGCGGTACACATGGGCGGCATTAGAGCTGTAGCAATCGCTACTCCAGGAACAACTGTGGATCGGTCACCGGTAGCCGACGCAATAATGCCTGCAAGTCCACCAAAGAATCCTATTAAAACATCGAGTGCTTGCGGATGAACCCTGGATTGTAGCTCCGGTGTGGCAGTTTTAATCGGAGAAACGAGAAAATACAACCAAGCTACAACGAAACTGATACCTACCATAACACCAAAGTTAAGTAGGGATGAGATTAATGTTTTGAAATCATTGGTTCCTATGGCAAGCCCCATTCCTCTTATTGGACCCATTAAAGGAGATATAAGCATGGCCCCAATGATAACCGCGGTAGAATCATTGTTTAAGCCGATACATGCAACGATGATAGAGCAAATCAATACCCAAACATTGGCACCTCTGAAAACGATATTAGATTTAATAATTTCTACAGTAGCTGCTTGATCTACTTCATCTTTGATACTTAGGATATCTCTCAAAAATCGAAACAATGCTTTTGGAGCACCTTTTAATTGCTCTTTGTCAATTTTTGTGGGGTCATAATCAACTTTTTGATTTTGATCATCGGGTGTACTATCTGTTTCCTGCGAGCTCATGGTGTTGAAAATACAGATTAATGTTATTCCTGCAATAAATTAAGCAACAAGTTGAATTGTTCCTTATTCATTTTTGAATTAATCTCTCTCTGAATTTGCTTTTTTTCAAGTTCAGTTAAATGAAAGCTGAGAGAAGCTTGTTCATTGCCTTCTTTTGTTAATTCAAAAGATATTACCTGAATGGGGAATTTTGAATCGGCTATAAAATGTTCTAAAAGCTGGTCATTGTTGTAATCATGAACTTTTGTGAAATTTCCATAAAAGGTTCTTAGTGGAGCTGAAATTCTACTTGCTAGGTTGGTGTTTGTTGGCTCAATGAGTTTGAAGTGTCTTTTTGTATCTCTTATTTGAATGATGATGACTCCTTTTGTGTTCTCTTGAATCCAGTCAGCGAAAGCATCAATGTATTTTATGGTCGACTTAATTCCTATGTTGTCCCTAATTCCTGCATCCATTAAATTAATTTCGGGAGTTGTGGGTAAACATACTTGAGGTAAAATATACGGAAAGGTAGCATTCATTCGAATTGCACTGGTAAACTTTAAATTAAGTGGGTCGTGTTTACGAAGTAATTGGCAAAAATCAATGTCTTCTATGGATCCTCTGTAAGTACCGCAGTTGAAAGGTCTGCACATGTATGATATTGGCTGAGAAGAAATTAACATGCGTCTACTGTCGTTGTTGATTGTAGGTGAGAACAGCATCACAGGAATTTTCCCAAGCTGCTCCGGCCCTTGATAGTCACTCAACCGTTTATCCATTAAAAAATCAGTATTTAAATTCAGCTGGTTTTCAAAGGTGTATCCACGGTCTTTTCTGTAAATATATTTACCATCTGTGCAGGTTTTTAATCGTACAAAAAAGTCATTAGTTGCAATACTTAGGGCAACAGGATTAAGCAAGTCTTTACAAATATTATGACCTTGTTCACTGATTGAATCAGGATGGATTTGGTTAGTTAAGCTTCTTAAATACAATTCTCTATAGTAAGCGCATCCAATCATTCCTCCCGATGCCCCTGTAGAAAACTGTACTTTCTTATAAAAATCAAATGCTGTGATGCTATCCAGGTAAGAAAATATTTCGAAATTCCATAATGCAGAACGAAGGCCACCACCACTTGAATTAGTTACGATTAAGTAGGGACGCTCTTCACCTGTATTGGTTAGCCAATTATTAAGTGTGTTCCTACCTCTGGTCAGGTCTTTTTCGTACTGATCTGTATTTAGTGATGCATCTTTCAAAGCTTGGATGGAATATTCCGCAGGTTGTTTAGAATAGTCTAGTCCATAGGCGTAATTTCTGAAGCTAGAAATGTTAAATTGACTACTGATAAGGTTGAAAAGAAGAAAAATGAAGAACAATATTGGAATGGTCCAACCCCTAAACCAACTCCTAAATGCACTGAGCAACATAAGAATCATGGTGCATAATAGAATCACGCTTGCTCCTGCTGGGATAATAAAAAAGGAAATCTCTCTAAAAATACCCAGCATTAAAAAGGAAATGAATAAAGTGATTTCGAAAATTGATGCATTTAAGTGGTTTTGTAGAAACACTTTTTTTAATAGTTCATTGTCGTAGTGTTTTGAATCTCTTGCCAGCTTAAGTTTGAAGGATTTTCCGATGTAGGTGTCGACTCGCCAACCGCTATGACTCATTTGCTTTTTCCGCATCCGTCTATACCATTTTTTTGCTCTAGGGGAGGGATTGTCTGTCGGGTTTTTCTTGTCGAGATCATCAAAGTACTCGTTAGATTTTCCTGATATCTTATAGAGATTTTTGTTCAATCTAAAGAAATATAAGAGGCTTAAACATAAGAACAGAAGCATACCGGAGACTAGCCCAGAAATATTTAAAAAAATGATAGCGACAGGAACAAGTTCATTATTATATTGAAATTCAACGGACTTCACAATTAATACCAAAATATAAACTGCAGGTAGAATAAAGTTGTTGATTGAATATTTATGAAAGGGCCTTAGTAGCGTTGCAATAAATGGAAAATCAGGTCCATTTTTGATATAGCTGTAGATATTGAAAGCTGAAATGAAGCCTCCCAGTGAAAATCCAAGAATAGCAAAAGACCAAAAATTAACAGTGCCTAGATATTCTGGATACAAAAAGAGATAATTCATTCCGTACTTTGTTCCTATCCAACCAAGTAGAAAACCAAATAATAAAAACCACAAAAACAATAAAAGAAAATTGTGCTTAATGTGTACCAGCAAAAGTTGAAAAGGAAAAAAATAGATTATACGCGAGATAGGCCTTCTCGATTTTTTAATAGGAGCAGGAATTTCAAATTCTGAATAATCTGATTGTTTATTCTCAGATGAGGAATTAACCATATGGTGTATTTAGCGTTTCTTACGGTTCTAAGGCGCTTTTAAGTTCTTTTAATTCGTTTACTTTCTCTGGATAACCGAGTTTTTCATAGCTGTACACCAGATTTGCTAATATTCGCTTAACAATGTCAACATTCGAGCATGGTTCAAAGAAATTACTTTTAGGTTCTAATTTTAGCTGATCTAAAAACTGCTCTATTTCTGTGCGATTAAATATGGTTCCTCTGCTGAATGGATTGACATAAAATAGGACGCCATTATCCTCTTGTTCGGTTTCTAGAAAATCAAGAACATTATTGTTGTCTTTGTAGGCTAAAACAAAATGACTAGGTAAATTGACTCCGTAGACCGGAATTTCTAATTGCTGTGCAATAATACAATACAAAATTGCCAGGGAAAGAGGGTTGCCTTTTTTACTTTCTAAAACAGTGCTTAAGTAAGAATTTTGAGGCGAATGGTAATTTTTTTTGTTTCCAGTGAACCCATGAAGATCAAATAGGATATAATTTACTACTCGTATTATTTCAAAGGCGGTTAAGCTATTATTTAACTCAATCCAAACATCTTGTCTAATTACACTTATTTTATTTTTAATGTCATCCTCATCCAGGTCAGGATATTGATAACGGTTAATGATTAATGCTCCTTCTAATAAATCTTGGCTTCCGCTATTTGCCCATTGGTAAAGATTGTGGTAGACAGCGTCAAATTGAATTTTATGAATAATATCTTCAATCCTTGATTGGTAAAGCATTCCGAGGTTTTGATTTTCCCAGGCTTCTTCTAATAAAGGAATTACTTCATTTCCTATTGAAAGAATTTTTTCTCTTATTTGGTTAAATATGTGCTCGTCAGGATCATCAATTAGATGAATTAGGGCTTTTATTTCCTTTTGTTGAGACATGTTAATATCAACGCAAAGATGGCGCGTAAAGTTTCTTGAAATCAGTTAATACTAGTCGTTTTTATCAACATCGATTTGTGTACTGGCTATTTTGCCAAGAACATCAACAATTAATTGGTCAACTGTAGCTTTGTAATCCTTACTGTATTCTTTTTTAAATCGGTTAGCTATTATGGCACATGCAGTGCAAGCTTTATGTCCAAGCGTAGCAGAGAGGCCGTACAATGCAGAGGTTTCCATTTCGAAATTAGAAATAAACAGACCTTCATGATTAAAAGTTCTAAGCTTTTCGTTCAGATTGATGATTTTGGGTTGTAACCTCAATGCTCTTCCTTGGGGGCCATAAAAACCATGAGCGGTGGCCGTAATGCCTAGAGTCATTCCGGCCCCAATGATATTCAATAATGACTGCGATGATTGGGAGAAATAGGGTGGATTTAAGGAGCTAGACCAGCTAGTATGTGCAGTGAATGCCTTTTTTAATTCTAATTCTTCCTGTGTAAAATCGGTTGAATAAAAATTCAATAAACCATCAAATCCTAATCCAAATGCGGATGCAACGAATGAGTCGACCGGTATCTCAGGTTGTAAAGACCCAGAAGTGCCCAGTCTAATGATATTCAATGATTTTACTTTCTCCTTTATTTTTTTTGTGTTAAGGTCAATGTTCACCAGGGCATCTAATTCATTAATGACAATATCAATGTTGTCACAGCCAATCCCAGTTGACATCGCGGTGATGGATTTATTACCAATTCGTCCAGTATGTGTAACGAATTCTCGATTCTCTATTTTGAAATTGATTTCGTCAAAATGTCTTGAAATTCTTTTGACGCGGTTTTGATCACCTACAATAAGAATAGTGTCAGCTATTTCGTGTGGCTTTAAGTTGAGGTGATATATTGCACCTTCTTTTGTAACGATTAATTCGGAAGGTTCGATAGGGTTATTGTGATAAATTGTTTTTCTATTCATTTCTTCATTTAAAAAATGTTGAAAGAAAATTAATTTCCTCCACTGGCTTCGGTACTTCCAAATACTTTTTTAAGAATATCATTTACTCTTGCAATCGGATCTTTTCTTATTTTTTGCTCTTCATCAGCAATCAGTGAAAACAGGCCAGCCATGGCTTTATCACAAACGTAATTATTAAGGTCAGGATCAACCGCTTTGCCTCCAGTGAACAACATTGCTTTATTGTATATGTTGGCTACAGGTTCCCATTTACTTGTGAGGGCAACTTTATCAATGGATGCTTTAATTTTAGGCATGAAAGCTTGTTTTAAGCTTGCTGAGGTTTTGTCTTTTAGGTAATTGGTCGCCGCATGTTCATCTCCTTGTAAGATTGCTAATCCATCAGAAACTGTCATTCCTTTTACTGCATCAATAAAGATAGGTTTTGAGGCAATTGCGGCATCTTCTGCAGCTCTGTTTAAGGTAAGCACAAATTCATCAATTTTAGCTTGTCCTCCAGGGATTTTGGCTACTTTTTCTCGCACACTTTCGGCTTCTGGAGGAAATGGCAATTTAATTTTTGAATTTTTCATGAATCCATCGACTTTGCTAGCGGTTGCAGAAGAATTTCCGGCCCCAACGGTTAAAGCGCTTTTTAAACCTTCAATAATTTCACCTTGCGATAATCCAGCAGGTGTTGTGCTGGTTTCCGGAAGGTCAATTCCTAATTCGTTTAGCACCTCGCAAGAAGCAAATGCTAACGTTATAGTAATTAGAGGGAGTATTATTTTCTTTTTCATTTTCTTGTCTTTACTTTCGGGTTAAACATACAAAGATTTTGCCAAATTTAATTCGATGTTATGCAGGCAGAAATTATTACAATAGGAGATGAATTATTAATCGGTCAAACGGTGGACACGAATTCTGCATGGATTGGCGCAGCGTTAGCGCGGCAAGGAATCAGGGTACATCAAATCACGTCAATTACGGATGATAAAAATCACATCATTAGTACACTGAAAAGTGCTGAGGAGAGGGCCGACTTAATTTTGATTACCGGTGGTTTAGGTCCTACCCAAGATGATATCACTAAGGAAACATTGTGCTCATATTTCGATACGGAGCTGGTATTAAATGAAGAGGTTCTTGAAGAAATTGAGGCCTATTTTAAGCTGAGGAATGTTGAAGTGCTCCAGGTTAATAAAGACCAGGCCATGTTACCAAAAGATTCAAAAATTATTCGGAACTGGGAGGGAACGGCAAGTGGAATGTGGTTTGAACGTGGTGGTAAAGTTTTTGTTTCAATGCCCGGTGTTCCATACGAAATGAAGGCAATGATGGAGGAGTCTGTTTTGCCCATGATCAAACACTATTTTAAAGTGGTGCCTCGTGTGTTTAAAACCATTATGACAGAAGGTATTCCTGAATCGAACTTAGCTAATCAGTTACAGAATTGGGAGCGCCAGTTAAGATTAGAAGGATATGGCCTTGCCTATTTGCCATCACCAGGAATTGTAAAGCTTCGAATAATGGGTGTCGCTGATAAGCAGCAAGATGCATTAGAATTAGTTTATAACAAGGTGAAAGAGGTTAAGCCGTTAATCGAAAAATATATTTTTGGTTATGACGGTGTCTTACTGCAAGAAGTAATAGGTAAATTATTACAGGAAAGAAAAGGAACGGTGAGTACCGCGGAAAGTTGCACAGCGGGTTATCTCGCCAGCCAAATTACAATGGTTCCGGGTAGCTCAGAATATTATTTAGGCTCTATAATCGCCTATTCATATGAGTCCAAAACTTCAGAATTGGGTGTGTCACCAGATTCTTTGATTAGATATGGGGCGGTAAGTGAGAAAGTAATCATTCAGATGGCAAATGGAGTTCGCGAAAAGTTTGACACGGATTATGGTATAGCGACGTCGGGAATTGCGGGGCCTTCAGGAGGAACCCCAGATAAACCTGTGGGCACTGTTTGGATTGCTATTTCAAGTAAAAAAGGGGTTGTCAGTAAGTGCTTTACGTTTGGAAATAATCGATCCAGAAATGTGAAGAGAACCAGTATTTCGGCCCTTTCTATGTTGCGCAAAGTCATTTTGGGAAAAGAAGACTGGATCTAATTAACACTGGGTTGAATGGATAGAATTATTTAGGTTTAACAATCTCTCGAGGATACAAACAATATATTTTTTCGAGCCATTATTGATTGTTAGAATAAAAATCACGTAATTTGCGCTCCCGTTTCGGGGATATTAAAAATTTTGAACGATGTCAAGAGTTTGTCAGATAACAGGAAAAAGGGTGATTACAGGTAATAATGTGTCTCACTCAAAAAGAAGAACCAAAAGAAAGTTTTACCCAAATTTGGTAACCAAGAGGTTTTATATTCCAGAAGAGGATAAGTGGATAACTTTAAAAGTATCTACTTCTGCTTTAAGGACGATTAATAAAAATGGTATCTCAGCTACAATCAAAGAAGCGAAGGCTAAAGGGTTTTTGAAATAATTGGTTACAAGAACTGATTTGAACGCTGTTACGATGTGACAGCGTTTTTTTTGTGCCAATAAAATGTGTCACAGAATCAAACGTTATGTATATTACTTGCCATTAAATGTGGATATGATTGAAAAAATTTTCTGTGTTGTTTGTTTTTTACTTTGCATCAATTATCATTTTGGTCAGGAAATACCTGCACAAAAAGAGTTAAAAAGTGATGTTATAACTATTTACGATCAAGATTTACTAACGGCTACCTTTCATTCCGAAAGGAGGCAAGAGCTTCGTAAAAGAATGGCACCCAATTCAGTTGCAATTTTTTTAGCAAATCCAATACGGAATAGATCGAACGATATAAATTTCGAATATCATCAGGACCCTAATTTTTATTATTTCACGGGGTTAAATGAACCACATGCATTGATACTGATTTTTAAATCACCAACTAAAATTGACGGTAAGCTGGTAGATGAAGTGGTGTTCATGCAGGAAAAAGATCCGGAAACAGAGGTGTGGGACGGAAAGCGCTATGGTACCTTGGGTGCACAAATGATTTTGGGAATAGATTTGGCAAAGGAGAATCAATCTTTTCATAAAACCAAAATTGACCTGAATAATTTCACTTCCGTTTATGCCGGCAAAATTCACAGTGATATCCGAGACGTTCCATTTAAAAATGGTGATTTATTTGACTTGAGAGATAAACTAATTGTAAAATTAGACAAGGTGAAGGAGAAACAGCGTAATAGTGAGCTTACCATGTGGTGTGCAGAGTTAAGGGAGAAAAAGACTAAAGAAGAAATGTATTTGCTTGAAAAAGCAATAGGCATAACGTGTGATGCTCAAAAAGAAATCATGCGCGCATTAAATCCTGAAATGAAAGAGTATCAGGCGGAGGCTCTGGTGGAATTTGTATTCAAAAATAGTGGTGCGGAATACCCTGGTTTTCCTTCCATTTTAGGAAGTGGCGAGAACTCTTGTATTCTTCATTACACGTCGAGTAGAAAACCAATGATGAAGAATGATTTACTGGTTTGTGATATTGGCGCTGAATATCATGGATACACGGCTGATGTAACCAGAACTTTGCCTGCAAGTGGCAAATTTTCTTATGAACAGAAAACAATTTATAGAATTGTGCTTGAGGCACAACAAGCAGGAATTGATGTATGCCTAGATGGCAATAATTTTTGGGATCCTAATATCGCAGCCACCACAGTTTTGTCGCAAAGAATGAAGGAATTAGGAATAATTCATAACTCTTCGGAGTTGCGACGTTATTTTATGCATGGCACTTCTCATTATCTGGGGTTGGATGTACATGATGTTGGTCGTTACGGAAAATTGGAAGACAAACAGGTAATTACAGTAGAGCCGGGAATTTATATACCAGAAGGTTCTCCGTGTGATAAGAAATGGTGGAATATTGGTGTTAGAATAGAGGATGATATTCTCATTACTACAGGTGAACCTGTTAATTTAAGTGAGTGTGCGCCTCGAACTGTAGAAGCTATTGAAGCTTTGATGTTGGAAAAAAGTAAATTCAATAATTAATTTTATTTGGTAAGAAGGATTTAATGCGTAAATTCGCAGCCCGTTAGAATTAAGAAGAATGGCAAGAAAAGGAAATAGAATACAAGTTATTTTAGAATGCACGGAGCATAAAACAAGTGGTGTGCCCGGTACTTCAAGGTACATAACAACAAAGAACAGAAAGAATACTCCTGACAGAATGGAATTGAAAAAATACAATTCTGTTTTAAAGAAGTATACTATCCATAAAGAGATTAAATAAGATAAGTCATGGCAAAAAAGGCTATTGCATCACTGCAAACCGGAGGCGGTAAACAACACACGAAAGTTATAAAAATGGTAAAGTCGCCAAAAACTGGAGCATATATGTTTCGAGAAGAAATAGTGCATAACAGTAACGTTAAAGATTGGCTTCAAAAAACCAAGTAATGTGTGTTTTTATGAATGGACTAAGCTTCTTCCATATGGGGGAAGCTTTTATTGTTTATAGACAATGAGTTGGAAAAATTTTTTCACAAAAGAAAAGAAGGAAAGCCTGGATAAAGGCTTAGAAAAAACGAAAAGTAGTTTTTTTCAAAAATTGTCTCGTTCTGTTGCAGGCAAATCAAAAGTAGACGAAGAGGTATTAGATAATTTGGAGGAAGTATTGGTCACCTCTGATGTCGGCGTGGAAACTACTTTAAAAATTATTGAGAGAATTGAAGAGCGTGTGGCAAAAGAAAAATACATTGGCACAGCAGAATTAAACAATGTTCTTAAAGAAGAAATTGCTGTTCTCTTGCAGGAAAATAACTCAGGTGATGATACGGATAAAATAGAGGTTCCTGAGGTGGAAGGGCCGTATGTAATTATGGTTGTAGGCGTTAATGGTGTTGGAAAGACAACCACAATCGGTAAGCTAGCGCATCAATTAAAACAAGAAGGTAAGAAAGTTGTTCTTGGCGCTTCAGACACATTTAGAGCCGCAGCTGTCAATCAGCTAACCATTTGGGCTGAGCGTGTGGGGGTTCCAATTGTTCAGCAAGGTATGGGTGCTGATCCTGCTTCTGTGGCATTTGACACTTGTCAATCAGCAAAGGCATCAGGGGCAGATGTGGTTATTATCGATACAGCAGGAAGATTGCATAATAAGGTTAATTTGATGAATGAATTAACTAAAATTAAATCGGTGATGAACAAAGTCATACCTGGAGCGCCACACGAAGTATTACTAATTCTGGATGGTTCTACGGGCCAAAATGCCATAGAGCAGGCCAGGCAATTTACAAAAGCCACAGAAGTATCTTCCTTAGCGTTAACAAAATTAGATGGTACCGCAAAAGGTGGTGTAGTAATTGGAATTTCTGATCAATTTAAGATACCTGTCAAATATATTGGAGTCGGTGAAGGAATGGCCGACCTGCAGGTTTTCAATCGACATGAATTTGTAGACTCATTGTTTAGCTGATGAAAACCAGGACGCTAAAGAAGAATAAGGTAAATGTAATTACGCTTGGATGTTCCAAAAACATCTTCGATTCAGAAGTAATGATGGCCCAGCTAAAAGCGAATCGATTTAATGTAGTTCACGAATCACAAGAGCTTGATGCTGAGATTGTTATCATTAATACCTGTGGTTTCATTGAAAGTGCTAAAGAAGAATCCATTAATGCGATTGTCGAATATGCAGAGGCAAAAAAGACAGGAAATGTGGATAAACTTTATGTGACGGGTTGTTTGTCTCAGCGTTACGGTGCAGAATTAGAACAAGAAATTCCTGAGGTTGATTCTTTTTTTGGCACTAAGGAATTACCTAAACTTCTCAAAACGCTGAAAGCAGATTATAAATACGAACTGGTTGGGGAGCGGTTGTTGACGACACCGAATCATTTCGCTTATTTTAAAATTGCTGAAGGTTGTGATAGGCCTTGTTCGTTTTGCGCAATCCCTATTATGCGAGGTAAGCACCGGTCTACGTCTATAGAAGACTTGGTAAAATCTGCTAAAAACCTAGTAAGTGGTGGTACGAAAGAGCTCATTCTTATCGCGCAAGATTTGACGTATTACGGCTTGGATCTATATAAAAAACGAAACTTGTCGGAGTTGTTAAAAAACTTATCAGACATAGAAGGATTGGAATGGATTCGTTTACATTACGCATATCCCGCTGGATTTCCTATGGATGTTTTAAAGGTAATGGCTGAGAGAGAAAACATATGCAATTATTTGGATATGCCTTTACAACATGGATCAACTGAAATGTTAAAATCCATGAGAAGAGGCATTACTCGTGAAAAAACTTCTGAGCTTTTATCGGAAATACGACAACAAGTTCCTAATATTGCGGTTAGAACTACTCTGATAACAGGATATCCTGGTGAAAGAGAAGCGCACTTTGAGGAAATGAAGGAGTGGGTAGAGGAAAGTCAATTTGAAAGATTGGGCTGTTTTACCTATTCTCATGAGGAAAATACGCATGCGTATGGATTAGTTGACGATGTGCCTGCGGAATTGAAAAAGGCCAGGGCTGAAGAAATAATGGAAATTCAATCAGCAATATCGTTACAAAAGAATCAGTCAATGATTGGTAATTCTTACAAAGTGCTGATTGATAGGGAAGAAGGTGGTTATTACGTAGGAAGAACAGAGTTTGATTCTCCTGAAGTAGATAACGAAGTGTTGATTGAAAAAAAGAAGAATAGATTAAAAATTGGTGATTTTTTCAATATTGAGATTGAAAAGGCTGATTTTTATGACTTATATGGAAACTCGAAATAGTAAATGAAAAACTTAGTTTTAATTTGTGCCACACTTGTTTTATTGTTTTCGTCATGCGGCAGCAATGAAGTTTTAAATTCAGACACGTCTTATACGGCAACAATTTGGTTGGGCACATACGATGCGATGCAGTTGGTTGAAGGAGAGGAGAACAATAGCAAAGAAATGCAAGGTAAGTTAGATGTTTTGATGTTTTTAGCAGATAAGACATTTATGGACTGTTCAAAATATTCAATTCACAATAAAGAAGCGACCAGTACCTTTGAAATTGAAGTAAGTGGACAGGATACTGTAAAAGTAAAAGAAGCACTTAATTCTTATTTAGATATTATTGAGGGCGGTTACGAAATCAGAGTTATTGAAGAAACACATCCTGTAGACTAGCATCGTTGAGCTATTCTTGAATATTTTATTCCAATTAGTTCCAGTATTATTGAGATTAAAGGAGTGAATTTGTAATAAACTAGGAATCTGAGCAGTTAATTTTTGTCTTTGTGCCGTTTAGTTTATTATTTGGCATTCTTTTCGCTTAAATAAAATTATTGAACTTTTTTTTGAATAAATGTAGGAGTTTAGACAAAAGAATGAGAAATACTATTAATACATTTACTAGAATTATGATACACATTAAAAACAATTTTTCACTTTTATATTTTTGTTTGTGTTTGGGAATTTTGTTCACATTTTCTGCCTTCAAATCAGTTGATTTTTTTGATGATCGTATACCTGAGACTACACATCAGGAATTTGATCAGCTTCTTCAGAAATACGTAGCTCCTTCGGGTGCTGTGAATTATCTTGGTTTTAAGAAAGAAATAGTAGAACTGGATTCTTATTTGAAAACCTTATCAAAATCAATTCCTTCGAAAGCTTCAACTAATGATGAGAAGCTTGCCTATTGGATGAATGCTTATAATGCGTTTACGATTAAGCTAGTTGTAAATAAATACCCAGTT